>Ga0209709_10000952_pt1 | contig 27242 bp, 27 predicted proteins | sample ArcticOcean_MG_C_2_FD_187435 | JGI IMG/M metagenome (GOLD analysis project Ga0209709, IMG submission 187435) | Marine microbial communities from western Arctic Ocean - ArcticOcean_MG_CB4_136 (SPAdes) (version 2) | ecosystem: Environmental > Aquatic > Marine > Oceanic | place: Arctic Ocean...
CGGCAGGAAAAAGAGATCGATCAAACTAGGGTACCAAGTAGAGAAATTCGAACCGGAAACCACCATACAAGAGAGAGAGTACCCGGGGAATAACTTAAAAACACTCTTTAAAAAAAGAAAAAGAATAATTAAACATTAAAAATTGATGTATTTATAATGCTTTATATACATAATAAGATGGACAAGAATTTTATTGGGTATAGCCAGAAGGACATTTATAATTTTTTGTCAAATGATTTTGCAGAGTGGCACCTCAATCTAGTCAATACTGACGAGTGTGAGATTAATAGTGAGACAAAGGAGGAAAAAATTTTAAACAAAGATGTATTTGGATTTATCAGCGAGGCAATTAGTTTTTTTGTGGTGGGTGTGCGCGCTGCAAATTGTGGTATGTGGTACATGCCAATATTGGTATCACTTGAAAGTACATGTAATATTACAAAGAATTTGAATGAATACTTTCTGCAGATTAAAGATAAAAGGGGCTTAACATATCAATTCATTTACACGAATAGATCATACGAAGGCAGAGAATGCACAGTGTATGAGGGGTGGAAAATTAATAAGGTGTCTTATTGTTTTGTATGTTTGGGTCAGAATAGTGTGTATCACTTACAAGAAAAAAATCCGTCTCATCAAAGGCGATGGACTGAATGGACTAACAGTACTGTACAACATGAACGTGGGGAGGATAGATTTATACCCAGCACAAACCCGTTCCAACATGTTGAGGATTATAATACGTTTTATAAGCACGAAACAGGATTGGCTTTCTTCCAACAGAATGTCAGTAATTATAAAAGCTTGGATGAATTGGTTGCATCTGCGCCAGTACCACAATGGCACAGACCTGTTTTAAAAAGATTAATAATTATGGAGTCCGGACTTGCAAATGTTTTTAAAACTATCAAGACTCTTGAACAGACAAAGGTTAGTAAAATTTCTGGTCCTATATTGCTCCAATTTAAGAGATTATTGAACATAGATGACGGCGATACAAATAATGTTATTGGTATTGAACTTAATAAATTTCTTGAAAAAAAATTTTTGCGAATGGGAAAGTATGTTAAGAAGTCCAATCGATTTAGATTTTGAAATTATGGCGACATACTGCAAGCACGGGGTCCTCACAAAAAAAAATGGGCTTCAATACATATCGTGACATTTGTCGCACAAATAAGAGGCTTAAAAATTACAAAAGATGCTCAAACTTAACACTCCAAACAGATATTTATATCCAGCCCCCACCCACACACCCACATCTGTTCGACAGCATCGTGATGCACCCGGCAAACCAATCACTCATGGTCTCCGGAGGCACGCAGTACACGGAGGACGACGACGAGGTCCTGGAAGAAGACCTGGACTCCTACGGCAGGAAAAAGAGATCGATCAAACTAGGGTACCAAGTAGAGAAATTCGAACCGGAAACCACCATACAAGAGAGAGAGTACTCGGGCAACAACTTAAAAACACTCTTTAAAAAAAGAAAAAGAATTATTAAACACTAACTTTATAGACAAGACTGTGCAGAGTACGCCGCCTTAAACTCTTCCTTAGTGACACACACGGTGCTACCAGCAATGCTTAATTCACCGGCGACACAATATTTGCACGCGCCTTGACCCAATTGGTCTTGGTAAGTGCCGGCGACACAATATTTGCACGCGCCTTGACCCAATTGGTCTTGGTAAGTGCCGGCGACACAATATTTACCAGTGTGACAGGGTTTACCAGTGTGACAGGGTTCACACCCATTAGCAGTATTACCGTCAGTATTACCGTAACCGGGATCACAGCCAACAGAAGTACACCCAGCATCCAGACACACTCCATGACAATTTTGATCACGACAGCATTGAGGATCGGCGTTCTTAACGGTCTTGAACTCACAATCTTTGCAGTTATCATCCGAGAAATCTAGGTGGGGTTCTGAAAGATACTGACCAACTGGACAGCAGCCGTGACGGGCGGTGCTGCTACCTAAACTATAAAATGCACCGGCTGTGTCCCATTCACCACCACAGAGTGTTCGTGTGAAGCCGCTGTCGTAAAACATATTTCCCATGTTGTCCACCTTGGAGGTGTCCCACTTGGACAAATCCTGGTTGAATAAGGACGCTGTTTTAAACATCTCAAACATGTTGGTCACCTCAGTGGTGTCCTTGAAAATGGGCTTGTTGAACACGGCGGCTTTTTTAAACATTTGTTTCATGGTGGTCACAGAAGAGGTATTCCAGTCGGACAAATCCTGGTTGAATAAGGACGCTTCGTAGAACATCCACGTCATGTCCTCCACGGCAGAGGTGTCCTTGAAAATGGGCTTGTCGAACTTTTTCGCGGTGTCGAACATCGATTTCATGGTAGTCACCCGGGAGGTGTCCCACTCGGACAAATCCTGGTTAAACAATTCCGCAAAGTAAAACATACCTGACATGTCCTTCACGGAAGACGTGTCCTTGAAAATGGGCTTGTTGAACAAGGCGGCTTTTTTAAACATTTTAGACATGGTGATCACAGAAGAGGTGTCCCACTCGGACAAATCCTGGTTGAATAAGGACGCCTCGTGGAACATTTCAGACATGGCGATCACATTAGAGGTAACCCACTGGGACAAATCCTGGTCGAACCTGGTGGCACCATTAAACATGTCAGACATGTCCTTCACGGAAGACGTGTCCTTGAAAATGGGCTTGTTGAACAAGGCGGCTTTTTCAAACATACCTACCGTGGTGTTCACACTGGCGGTGTTCCACTTGGACAAATCCTGGTTGAACGTTGTTGAGCCATAAAACATACCTCGCATGGTGGTCACACTGGTGGTATTCCACATGGATATGTTCTCGTTGAAACCCCCAACATTATCAAAGTCAAACAGAGCAGACATGTCGGTCACCAAAGATGTGTCCCAGTCGGCAATCAGACCGTACTTAAGTTCAATTTCAATAGGAACTTTGATCCAATTATACACAATATTTTTAATATCACATATGAATTTATTATCATCTACTTTTTCATTCCATTTACCACAGTCACCACTCTCGATCGGATCATAGGCTGAGCAGTACGCCACTAATAAAAATAACAATAACATTTGAACAAAAAAAACCCACTTATATACCACGCTTTATTCAGACGAGCTTGATAAATTTCTTGAAAAGCCATTTTTGCGCAAAGGTAGATGTTCATCAGAAGCCCAAATTAAGATTTTGAAGTACATATTTATGGCGAGGTCAAAGCAATATACTGTCCCATAAAAAAAATGGGCTTCAATACATATCGTGACATTTGTCGCACAAATAAGAGGCTTAAAAATTTAAGTTACAAAAGTTACAAAAGTTGCAAAAATTACAAAAGATGCTCAAACTTAACACTTCAAACAGATATTTATATCCAGCCCATGCACACCCAGAGGCACACCCACAGGCACACCCACACCCCCCACAAGGTCCCGGACAGGGGTCCCAGGTTTTGTAAAAAAAAGGCAAGTCTTGCGGTGAGAAAAAAAAGAAGAGTACTTCGGTTTTGGAAAAGTATTTGCAAGATGGGACTTAAAAAATACGAATTCCTAACCGTTCATTTAACGGGGGAACAATACCGTTGTGAAGTGGCAGAAATTGAAGATTTCAAGGTTTTTCTTTTCATAGAAGGAAGGTCGTACCAATCAATGACAGACGTGGGTTACTACTCGCTAAAAAACATAAAAAACATGATTTAATTATGGCGATACTACTCTCCAGAAATATCACCAAAAAAAAATGAACATTGCTCACTTCACCAAACACATCGCCTCCAGAAAAGCACAACCCATCGGGGTGGAACTCAAAGAATCCAAAATCGAACTCCCCAGCGAGTACGGAGACGCACAGTTCAAATTTCACAAAGCCAGAGCCACCGGGGTCTGCTCCCTGCAGGAGGGTACCGTCACCGCCGTCGACCTGGAAGGAGACAGGCAGTGGGTCAAAGTATCGTTTGAGAACGATTTCAAGGACGAAGGGTTTCTTACGTGGTTGAACCAAACGGCGGACACCCTCGTCAAAGAAGTGGACACCAAAGTGGACACCAAAGTGGACACCACAAAGGTTTCGTTCAGAACCAGTCTGTTGGTCAGTCGTTTCAGAACAGACTACACCAAAAAGGAAAAGGTACCCATCCGGCTGTGGAAAATGAACAGAGAGGGGGTCTTGATGCCCTACGAAGGATGCCTGTCCGACGGCTGCATCGTGATCTGCTCGATCAACGAATTGAGAGCGTACTGCCCCAAAAACTCGACCATACCCACCGTCGTCGCCGAACTGCACAGAGACATTGTAGTGGTGCGAAAAAGTAACAAGCGCAGAAGAGTCATTCAATACTTTTCCGATTAAAAGCGCAATCCGGTCTTCTGCTCCGTGATTTCCGGGCGCTCCGTGTCAGATGTAGGATTAAAACCGCGTTCAAAATTGTTTTTTTCTACCCTATTTGGATAGGGAACGTCAGCCGTCATACACATAGTATAAGAGTTGAGCAGTTCCCGGAATGCATTTACATTCAGGAATTCTATTGTATAATCGTCTCCCTCAAACTTCAGATATAACACCCTACATTCTTCTGAGAAGTCAACTCTGGTGTGTACCCACAAATATGTACCATCCTTCATGTACCATTGCTGTTGTATAAATGCCGATTCCTCCGGAAGTGTATATGTTGCATTGAACACATCCAGTGGTACGTACCAAACACCGGTGTGTGGTACGTACCAAACACCGGTGCAAACATTATGGTCCAAGTCCAATTCGATTACCATCACCTTGTTTTTAGCATTGTTTTTCTCCACATAAACTGTGTGAACTGTGACATCCATTTGTTTTCGATACAATGCTGTTAAATACCCCCAAAAAATATGGCGAGACAGCCAACCAGAAACACCACCAAAAAAATGGAAGAACCAATCGCAATCGATATTAGATGGCAGTGTGTAGCATTAATACTAGAAGAGTACTTTCAAACAATAAATAATCTATAAATTTAACTGTATCTACTCTTTTAACTGAAGATGATCCAGACTCTCTGATACATCTTCTGATACATCTTCTGATACGGACAGGTGCCTGCGTAAATCCTCCTCCTCGCAACCGATCTCCAAGGACATAATCACGTCACCCCGCCTGCGTACACTGTACCCGTACTTCTTCATCAACTCCACCGTGTGGCAGTCCACCACCAAAATGCCGTCGGGACCGTCCACTCGTTTCCAACTCTTTTCGGGCAAGTAGGAGGGGTGAGGCACCACGACACTCACGCAATGCATGTTGCCGGGTTCGACACGAATAGAGCAACATAAATTAGGTACTATCATTTCTTTAATCTAAGAGCTAGGGTTATATCCTCCCTGTGCAATGTCTCTCTCCCACTGTACCCCGCCACGGTGTTGGCATTTTGAAACATCTCTATTAAATACGACTCCGTCGCGACCTGCAGTGCGTCCACCGCCTCCTGCTGGTAACGAATGTCGACGGACTCTGTAAATTCGTTCACTACACGGCGAAACGGTGCGGAGGGAATGATGGCATCCACTCTCTTTTGTTGCATCGTGATTTCTCGCTGCGAGTTGTCCCTCTTCCTGTGTTTCCTGGGTTTACTGGGTTTACTGTGTTTACTGGGTTCGGTCACGGTCTGCATTTTACTGTTTATGGTCTACTTATATAGTGGCGGTTTATCATATGTGAGTGCACATCCCAACTTGGTGCGCGCGTTCTCCTGGACAACGACCTGAGTACTCATTGTGTCCACAAACTCTTTGACCTTTTTACCGGTGTCGTCGGGGTTCCAGTTGTTAAACCCATGCACCGCCTCGTGTGTCTCGCGCACAAACTTGCACGGGTCGGCAAACGAAAAGGGCTCTCCCTCCTCGTCCGGCACGATGAAATCACGCATTTCAGGGTGAATGCCGATGAAATCGTCGTCCGTGGGCAGTGCCATGCCGATCGGAACGTTTGCGAGACTGTCCTCTTCGTCGAGCTTCACAAAACTACCCTCGTCCAAGGGACGGAACCCCAACACCTGCAGAGCTTTGACCACCCCGATGGTCTTGGTCTCCACGTGCTCCTGGACCGACTCTCTCGGGATGGCGTGCCATTCAGCACTGTAATTCCATACCCCATTTAACCCCCGCTCTATGAAGTAGACTTCCAGGGTGTCGTCGAGGACACCGACCACCTCGGCGTACCACTCGACCTCGTTTTCAACCTTGTTTTCAACCTCGTTTTCGACCTCGTTGCCCAACACTTTTACATAATCACCGACAATCATTTTAAACGATGCACACACCCTTAAATAGTGTCGGATATATAAAGCAGTCTCTTGGTTTCATAAAATGATCCAACTGTACTACGCGTACGGTGTGTTTGGGTTCACGTTCGCATTTATTTCGGTCGCCGTGCAATTTACCATGGTCGACAAGTACCACTTTGAACCTGCTGAAAACGCCTACGCGTGGTCCATTGTCTCGCTGCCGTGGGTGTTCAAACCCATCTACGCCGTCGTGTCGGACAGACCGCTCTTTGGGTACAGAAGGTCGTACATCTCCGCAGCGGCGTTCCTGTGTGGAATACTGTTGGCTTACTCTCCGTCGATCATAGTGGGCAAGAAATCCCTTGTCACAGTACTCACCACGTGCTCCTTTTTCATATGCGTCGCCGACGTGGGGTGCGATTCAATGATGGTCGAATTTGCAAAACAACAGGAGAGTGTGGCGTCCCTGTGCTGGTTTGCCAGAAACTTGGGGGTACTGCTGGCTACGGGAATGTCGGGGGTCGCGTACACACACATGGGGTTTGCACCGATATTGAGAATCACATCAATACCGGTGTTCATCCTGGCTCTGTTCATTTGGGACCTGCCGGAAAAACGCAAGAAACAGATCCCTATCACAAAAGTGGTTACCGCCGCCCTGGCAACCGTCGGAGGAATGTGGAGACTAATGTTGTTCATCGCAGTGGCAAATGTTACCCCGGAATTATCAAGTATCATATTCTACAAACTGGAACTCACTCTCACCCCCATGGACATTTCCGTCGTGGCACTGGCTTCCGCAATCACGGCATGTGCGGTGTCGGCGGTCTACCAGTGTTGGCAGGGGGTCAAAACCGCGGTCGTCGTCTCCATGTGGGCAAATATCCTGGCATCAGCCACCGCGTTTGCAATTGCACTGGGGGCACCGGCGTTTGAATGCGCGGCGGTCAGAAACATATTCAAAGCGGTGGCGGGAATGCTGCTCACACTGCCCATCGTTGTCCACACTTCGAAAAGATGTCCGGAAGGGTCCGAAGGGACCACCTACAGCATTGTGATGTCCTGGATGAACCTGACCAGCATCCTGTCGGAAACCATCGAGGGTGCAGTGGTCAACGCCATTGGAATTACACAAACAGATCTCAGCATGATGGCAACGTTCTGCTTTGCCGCGACCTGCATTGCGTTCATACCACCCGTGGCGTTCAAACTCATTGGCGACGTCTTTGATGTCTCACCACAAAGACTACCATAAATAGCGACATTGCACTGATCATTACAATTCCAAACCAGATGGACGCACTGAAAGCCGTGCTGGGGACCAAATCCGGACCCGGACCCGGCGTCGGTGTCGGACCCGGTGTCGGGCGCAGACTGGGTGACACCAACATGAACACTGTGCTTTCAGGGCTTGCAGGGCTTGCAGGGCTTGAAGGGGTTGCAGGGCTTGAAGGGGTTGGGGCAGGCACAGGGCTTGGGGCAGGCACAGGGGTTGGGCTTGGAGCAGGAGCAGGGGTTGGAGCAGGCACAGGGCTTGGAACAGGGGTTGGGCTTGGAGCAGGGCTTGGAGCAGGGTTTGGAGCAGGGCTTGGAGCAGGGCTTGGAGCAGGCACAGGGCTTGGAGCAGGGCTTGGTCCGGAAACATGTCTAGTCAATGCGTGCACCGGGTGTACAGTGTACACCGTGTTGTACACTGTGTTGTACACAATGTCGTACTCCGGATCACAAGGACATATCTTACTCACAGTCATACCCAAAATTATAACAATACAATTCATTTTTTTTTTACATGAATTGTTGTTCAATTAGACGCCATAATTATATAATTACCTATAAGTAAGCACTGGTATTTGAAAAAAAATGGACAACTACGTTTTTGTTGTTGCCCACGCCGTCTTGTGGGCATTTATGGAAGTAGAGATCGAAGGCACTCGGGGGTGGATGTACGACTCACAAACACAATGCTCGGGCATCTTTGCTTTCACATGGTACCACATTGTCATGAACATCCTTACAGTACTCACAATTGCACATGTCAACCACTACAGAAATTTACTGTGGACCACGTACCAAATACTCACGTGGTTCATCGTAGAAGACGTCACGTGGTTCGTCATCAACGGCATTAACTACAGAACAGCACCGTGGCAAACAGACCTTGCCGCCTTGATGTCCACCGTTCTGCCGTTTGTACTGCTCTTTATGTACAGGAATGTCTACAGCAAGAACAAAGAGAGGTTTCAAATGTCTACAACATCACCAATACCGTTGGCACTCGTGGTACAGGTTGCAGTGAGCACGTACATGTGGAGTTCATTTAGTACAGATTTCAACGGAAACACCACGTACACACCCAGAAACGACTACTGTAAATAATAGTTTGGGTACACCACTTTTAAATTATCTGTACGTTTACGCATGTACTTGAAAAACTCAACAAAACTCAATTTATCATTCTTTGAAACGGCGGCAATGAACATGTTTTGCCTCTCCGACACAGAGGCTGTTTCGTACAGCTTGGTTTCGGAACGCAGCTCGTCCACCTTTGCATCGATTCTGTTTTGATTTGCGACCAATTCACTCTGCCGCTGGTTGGTCACGCTTTGGATCTTGCAGTTGCAGGAGGACTTGATCGCACTGATCTCGTTGTTCAGGCGGCGTTGCACGTCCTCGGTCATCAGGGTCCTTTTGTTGATCTCTGCCACCTCCTGTTGGCGCAGCGACGACAGTTTGTTGGTCGTGTGGATTTCGGCGATCTGTGCGACCTCGTGGGACTCCACGACAAAGTCTCCGTTGGTGTCCAGATCGTCGTACAGGCGTTGTATTGCGGCAAAGTCTCGCTGGTCAAAATTTTTGGGACATGTTGGAATGCTCGAACCGGAACCCATTCTCAAAAGATTCAGTGGGTCGCTGGGTCAGTGGTCCCTCGCCATATGCAAACACACACCTCGCACATGTCTGGCACCGGGTTTTGAATGCCACCAAACGAATGGTACAAGTTGCATTCACCACAAATCAATGGAGGAAGGTCCGGGATCTCGGTCAACTGGTCGGCACACAGTTTGACATATCGGACAAAGGCGGGGTTTGGCATTTTTTTGGTGGAGTCCTCACAAGAGTCAACTCGCCATAATTTGAAGAGTCAACATTTTTTATGTATATGTCCAAGGAAAACAAAGCAAAGAGTGTTGAATTGAGTAAAACATGTAAACTTATCTACGACCTGACAGACAATGCAGTGGTTTGGTTGAGGCTCAGGACCCGTATGAGAGTATCGTTCAACAACGTGCGAATTGGAAACCCAGCGTTGCCCGCTATACTGTTCCAGTTTGTTTTTGATACGTTTGAAACGTTTAAACAACTTCGTACAGAGGTGGAAAGCCTTCCCGGTCCAGTAAAACGAATATGGAAACAGTACGTAAACAACAAGATAAAGATGTACCACGAAGACATTACATTTCTATCGGGATTTAAGACGGGGACAGAGGTAGGAAATTGGTTGAGATTTTAAATAAAAAATTTGTTTTTTTAACAATTTGATACGGGTGCACTGACGGCATTTGTTCTCACAACTGCCTTCTCGTGCGTGAGTGGAAAATAAATATCATAACCACCGTGGATCTTTTTGATCACAACACCCGGAAGAGTTTCGTTTCCCCACTTGACCGAAACAGTGTCATTGACATTCATTTTGGGCTTGGGCTTGGTCTTGGGCTTGGTCTTGGGCTTGGTCTTGGGCTTGGTCTTGGGCTTTGCCCATTCGGATGCTTGGTCATTCATCAAAAATTCTCGCTTCTTGCGTTTCCGACCCTTGGCAGACTCAGACACACTCGTAAATTTGCGCTTTTTGCGCTCTGTGACGACTTCCAAGGCTTTCAAGGCTTCCAGGGCTTTCGAACCCGAGACAAGAGCGTGGTTGACACTGTCACGCAGTGCTCTGGCGTTCTCTTTTACCAAAAACATGCACATCATTGCCGACGTTTCAAAGTAGACGTGTGTTTTTGCCAACTGCAAACTGTTTGGTATCAAATTTTCCGCCGCTGCAATGCAGTGCTTGAAGCGTCTGCTGAACGTCGCAAGTACAATCCCGTCGTCGACAAGGTGGTCCGCCGCCCAGAGAAGGTCAAAGGCGGGGTCAAACCCGTTGGGTTGTTTTGCGGGAACCCCGCAGTAGTCCAAGTAGATAATGTCAAAATTACCACGCACTTGTCGGAGAGCGGTGGTTGAAATGCCGCAGGCGGTGTTTAACCCCAGTGCCCGTGCTTTGTTGCAGATGGTCGGGTCTGAGTTCAGCACCGTAATGTCGACATCGCCCAACGAACGGGAGGTCATTAAACTTTCGGCATCGATGACAAGGGCTCTGGGTCGGGCACGGGCACGGGCAAAGTCGGCAAGAAAATCATTGATGTCCTGCTTTGTGGAATGTTGAAACATCTGAAACAAAGTTACAATCTTTGTTAGTATCTTTGTTAGTTTACAAACTCGCCATATATCGTTTTTTATATAAATCCCATCTTTGCCGGGGTCCGGTGATTCCAACCTTTTGTTTGATGCCTTCTTTTTCATTCTCTCCTCCTCGGACCAATAAACCTTCGACATTTAGTACCGAGAGTACGCTCGGCGTTGGAACTCAGGTATTTGTCAGGCATCGCCAAAGCAAACCATGCCACAGAACATTTTAATGTATGTTAATGTATTAATTAAAATCTAAGTTGGGGGGGATAAATAAATGTCATTATCCAATGCCTATCCCATTTTAATCCTTGCACTATATCGTCCCAGTCATCCTGTCTGAGTGGTATTTCTTGCTGGTTGCGATCATACTTTTGTCTGGCATCCATCTTCAATCCTCTTACTGACATATAATGTTCAACATTGATCGTATCATAAATCAATAGACCCCCTTTTTTATCTTCTTTCCATTTTTGCAACGCTTTTTTTTGTGATTGATCTTGTGCTTGATTACTACCGGGACGAGCTTTTTTTTTTGGTCTTTCATTATCCTCTTCATTATCCTCTTCATTATCCTCTTCATTATCCTCTCCCTTACTCTCCCCTTCACTCACCTCTCTTTTCAGCCAACGTCTACTACCCTCAGGCATCTTTAATATTTTTAGCACGCATGTACCAGGCGCTCTAGATTTTATTTTTTCATTTAAACGATTCGAAAATATACTAGGACCTCGATAACCTGTTAAATCATAACCCATTGGTTCGCAAATAGTCATCCTCATTTCATTTAATTTTATTTCTAAATTTTCTTTTTCCAGTGCTTCAATTCCTTTTTCCAGTGCTTCATTTTTTAAATCATTAATTATTTTTTGTTTTTTTATAGCCAGATTTTTTCTAATTTCTTCGAATTCCGCATTGTCTTTAATGCGACTTTCAATTAAATTAATCACTTCATATGTATCATTTTCTGAGATTTTTTCCTTCAAAATGTTTGATTCTTCTTCTTCTTCTTTTGTAAATCTTCGATATTCATTATACCCAAAATGTCCTGCAGCATCATCCAATTCATTCAATCTTTTTTTAAATTTTTCAATTATGATGTTTTGTAAAGTGGGAATATTTGCCATTTACTACTAAAATACATGATATATATACATGATATAAATACATGATATATATATACATATTTGAATAGGTACAAAAAAATTAACCCTATATATATCGACCATGCCCGTGCAAAATGCAAGCCGAAACCGACACCGAAACCGTGCCACTGAAAAACATGCCACTGAAAAACATGCAAACCCTGAAGAACGGCGCTCAGCTCCTGCTGGTGCCCACCAAAAGCAAAGTCACCACCCTCAACGTCACCTACCGAGTCGGGTCGCGCAACGAAGGGCTGTGCCAGACCGGGGACACACACATCCTGGAACACATGATGTTTGGCGGATCGAAAAACTACTTTGGAAAGAACGGAATGTGGTCCCTGGAGGAACAGGGGGCGGTGCTCAACGCCACCACCTACTTGGATCGGACAAATTACTACGAAGTCCTCCAGACCCAAAACCTCGGACATGCGCTGAAACTGGAGGCGGACCGCATGCAGTTCCCGCTTCTCAAACCGGAAAAACTCAAAAGTGAAATGACCGTCGTCAGAAACGAATACGAACGAGGAAAAAACAACCCCTTCTCGACAATGACCAACAAAATGATGCAGATCGCCTTCAACGAACACCCCTACGGTCATTCGACCATCGGGTACCTGGCGGACATCGAACACGTCAACGCCGACAGCCTCAAACAGTACCACAAAAAATACTACAACCCCAGCAACGCCACCATCATCATGACGGGCAACATCCCGCCCGACGCCGCCGCGCTCGTTCAAACCGCGTTCGAACAAGTCCCACGGGGGACCAGTGCCAACAACTTCGTGGTCGAACCCGTGCAGCGGGGCATGCGCAGGTTTCACGAAAACGGGCAAGCGGGGGTCGTGGGCATCGGGTTCAAAGCACCGGAGGGTCTGCACGCGGACGCCGTCGAACTCGAACTGCTGGCGTACAACATCAACAACAAAGGCATCTTCGACCACCTGGTGCAAGACGGCACCGTCTACAACGTCAGCGCGTCGTGGCAAAGGATGAAGGACCCCTTTCTCTTCACTGTCTGGGCAAGCGCGCCCGACCCAAAAGCGGCGGAGGCAGCCATGTGGCAAGTCATCAACTGCAAACCCAAAATTGTCTTGGAAAAAAAGGCGCTCAAACAACTGTGGCACTCGCAGGTCGAATCCTCGCAAGGGATGGCTTCGGAATTGAACGAAGCGGTGGCGAGAGGCGACTGGAGAGACGTCTGGAACAGGCACGACGTGCTGGACCAGTGCGACGGGTCCAACATGTGGAAGTACTTTACCCCGGACCAAGCCACCGTGGGCATCATGTCCAGAGGACCCCCCGCGCGAGAAATCCCCACCGGTCGCTACCAAGCCAAAAACGTCAACATTCCAGCACAAGTGTCCTCGGACATCGTCTTCGAACAAACAGAGCAGGGGAACTTTACGGAACACGACACAGTGCACCTCAAAATAGAATACAACAGCCAACACCCCGCCTCGGTCAACGCACTCCTGGCGGACATGATCACGAGAGGCTCCGGCAAGATCTGTCCGGACAAAATTCAACAGGTCATGGGCTCCAACGGCGTCATCCGGAAGACCGAAGCCACGCCGCAGGGGTACGCGCTCCACTACCAGTGCCCCGCGGAAAGTGTCCATCTCATCACGACGGAACTGTCGCAACCGCTGTTTGACAAACAAGAACTGCAACAAGCCATCAAAATACACGCGCAGGGCGTCGTCTCGGCACAGGACAACCTGGACCTGCACTCGGTCAACATCCTTCAAAACAAACTCTTCGGCACACCGATGCCCTGCAGCGATATCGACTCGCTCTGCAAAATCACACAGCTGCAACACATCACAAAACCCTGCAAAATTACCGCCGCCGGACCACCACAAGCGCTGGAACAACTCAAAGCACTGCACGTCGCCGGTTTCCAAGAACAGCGACCCACACCGCTCAACGCCACCGGGTCGTACCACCACACCGCGGACAAGACCAGCTGCGCCGTCGTGTGGGGCTGCGCCGTCGAACCAAACGCGGTCCTCAAAGTGGCGGCGAGCATTCTGGGGGGAGGGTTTGCCGGCAGGCTGATGAAAACAGTCCGAGACAAACAGGGGCTCACCTACGGCATCTCCGCCGGCATCAAAGACAACATGTTCATCGTCAAAACCTCGTTCAACCCCACACTGCTCCAACAGGGCATCGAGTCCACGGAAAAGGAAATTGCACTTTGGAGGAAAGGGGTGCGGATGGAGGAACTTAAAATACATCAAACAATGATCGTAGGTCAACGAGCAGTGCTGGAGGACGACATGGGAAAATACGTAGACTTTGTACACTCCAATCAAATCGCCGACAAACAAATCAATGCCGTGACACTGGAGAACATCAATGAAGTAGTTAAAAACCTGCCGAAACTCTACAGAGTCTCCACGGGTCCAACACCTATCTAAAATATCGTTTAAATATCTTTGTTGTCCACGCACTCGCACCGTCCCCGGGGTCCTCGTACGTCTTTTTCTTGTCGGAATTGATGCAGTTCAACAAGCGACACACAATGCGCATGTTCCCGGGCACGTGCCCCCGCACGGGGTCCACCGCGTCGATCGACATCTGCCACGGAGACTTCCGATCCTTCGTGGTGCGCTCGTTCGTTTCCAAAGGAATGCCACTAATCTCACACCTACCCCCTATCCTTTTTAAACGTGCCCGAGCCCAGTTCCACATCGCCACGGCAGTCCCAAAGTGGGCTCGGGCAAGCGGGTCTCGGAACACGGCGTTCTCGCAACAGGAGTACAGTGTGGTGCGCTTGCCCTTGCGCTTGCACGATTCGTACCGCAACAGTGGACCCAGCCGAACAACCCTTCGAACCGCCCTTTGGACAGCCCCTCGAACGTCCCTCTGCACGGTCATGGAAAATTTGTTAAACGAGGGGACGTTCAAACACAGCGGCACGATCCGGATGTTGGCGAAGGCGTTGTCGGGGTCCGGGAAATGAACGCGGTACCCGTCTTTGTCTGTATCGACAATGCGGTCCAGCGACAGTGTAAACAAACCACCGTGCGGGCGCAACACCAGCGGAACACTGCCACCGAAATCATCGCACGTGTTGTCCTTCAGACGTCTAGCAATCTGAGCCGCGATCCGATGAACGGTAGCGTTGTCGTGTCCGGTCCCGTTCCTCCGCTCGTCCTCGTTGGCGTGGTTCCGGACCATCTGTTTCAGAAATCTCCATTCCGGGGTCGTCAACCAAGATGTATTTTTTAGCACAATGCGTTTTGGAGGGGCACTTTCAGGGTGTTTCCTATGAACATGCCGCTGAAGATTGTCCTTCTTGGTAAATTCTGTGCGGCAGCGAGGGCACTCAAACAGATCGGTATTCGTGTGCCGGTACAGCCTGGATACCGACTCGCAGACGACCACACACAAGACATTGCCACATTGTCCGTTGCACGGGTGCAAACTGGAGCTCCTTTTTGGCATCCGACAGCTCCTTACGAACTCACTTTTGCGAACTCGCCATAAAGGGTATAAAAGGAGCACCTGTGTTTAAAAAATGAGATCATTTGCCAAGAGAAACCCCATGGTAGAGGAAGGCACCTACGGAGAGCGCTGCTTTGGTGTCTTCTGTCAGTGGGTCACCGCCGTCGCCCACCTCGCCGACAACGTCATCAACGAAGAACAACAGAAACTCTTTGACACCACGCAGTGGCGCACCTGCCGACCGTGGCTCTCCTACAACGACCTGCACTCCTCATACACGAAATTTCTCAGAATCAGCCTCGGGACCATGCAGTGCGGCAACACCACCCTCGGCAACGACCAGGTTGCGGCACTCGTGTACTTTGAAAGGAAAATGACCACCAACAGGCACGACTCCGACAGCATCACCGACATCATTCTGTCACTCTACACCAGAACGTCCACCAGAAGAACCGCGAGAACCGTCGTGTTCAGAGACGTCAACACGGAACTCATCCGTAGAGGCTTGGTACCCCTCTTGGACAACACCAGAGAATGGTTGTGCGCGCTGCAGGCTTTGGGGGACCCCTCCAGAGAAAACAACTACCACGTCCTTTACCTGGAACGAATACTGCCCTCCGCCAAACAAATCGAGGACGTCCTGCTGCTGTACTACGTCGAGGCGGCGGAGGCAACGGACACGGACCCCTTTCAGGAAATATCGGAGTACTTTAGAGTTCGAAAAATACCGTTCACGCGGAACAGCTTGGCGTGGATCTCCGTCGCAAACAAGTACCCCCACCTTCAAAGAATACCCTTCGACCTGCAATCACACATCGACCAATGGTTTGTCAAAGCCATCCCCGGTCAAACCAAGTGCAGGCGTTCCGAAGTCATCGACGTCGTCAACTTCAGCCTCACCACCCCCATCGAACCGGAATCAATCATGTGGACCCACTGCATCGGCGACAAGGACAGGGTCAACCTCAACAGGAAAACACACGTCGACTACAGGCGCATCTTGGACCAACACTTCGAAATCTCCGAAATACCCAAACCACTCCTCAAACTCATTCACCAAGTCCGACCCTACGCACCCGTCGTACGAGTGCCCTTTCTGCTCAGAGCCATGACATGCAAAGCCGGGTTCAGAGCAGGAGACGTCGAAGTACATCTTCGGAAAAAACAACGCGTCAACTGGACCTGGGTCGCCAGAACGTACCTGGCACCCGGGGAGGGGCTCGGTGTCGTCTCCTTCTGCAACTTTTGGCTCAAACACCACGGGTACGAAACCTACCACGACACCTCGCAAGTGTGGGTGTTCACCAAAAACATGCGCCTGAGGAGAGACGTCGTGCACGCCATGGCACTGCTGAGAGAAAAACAACCTGAAGCGTTTCTAAAACCACCGCAACAACTCAAAACGATCGTGGGGAAAAGAAAGGTAGTCAGGATCTACGACCCCTACGTCATCGAAGACGCACCCACCCCGAAACACCCCAAAAGGACCAGACTTCTCCTCAACAGAACGTACCAATGGGCACTGCACTCCAAAAGCATGGAGTGGAAGTGGGCAATGTCCATCAGGAAAGAATCGGAAAGTAGAAAACCAAGGAGAGGTGCCACACAAATAAAAAATGCAGACGAGTACGACTCAAACGAGTTCATGCTTAATAATTAAATGTTACTACATCTACACTACGCTCCTCCATTGGGTCCAACAGACGGTCCAACACCTGCTGCCTCTCCGACGGTGACACCGTGTCCACAAACACCAACGTATCGCACTCCAAACGAATCCCCACGCAGTCCCGCACCAACCGTATGTCGCCCACCTTCAAATCGCGACGGATCACCGGCGAACGAGTCACGAACGTCGTGCCGGGACGGTCCAACGCGTACAACTTGGTCTTCAGGTCGCCGGGGGACAGGTCGCGACGCGAGTACGTGCGACCGTTGATGAAAAACACGTCGCTGGGCTTTGACGACACCGCCGTCAACGGAAACAAGTCGGCACGGCACAACGGGCAGTTGGACTTCAACTCCGTCAACTTGTTGGCGCAGTCGGAACAGTAGACGTGCCCGCACTGCGTCACCACCGGCTCAAACACGGACTCCATGCACACAGGGCAGTTGGAATCAATGTCCACGGCACGACCCACTCGGGCGTTGATGTTCGCAAGCGTGTCCGACGTCACCAGAATCTCCTCGTGCAACAACTCGGGCGCCAACAACGACGGGTCGTACCGCAACACGTTCGCGTCCGACGCGCTCAACGACACCTCGGACCAACACGCGGGGGCACGGACCTTCACGCACACGGGATGGACCTCCAACACGCAGTGGTGAGTCAACCCCACTGCGTGAGGAATCTCGTGGTCGACCTCGTGCACGTACTCCGCCGTGAACGGAAACACCCGCAAAAACGTGCAGCAGTCCTTGAAACGGGGCTTGGTGCTCACGTACCAACGAATGGAGACGTCCAGGTCACACAGGGCGTTCATCGAACTCGAAGCACACCGCACCTGCTGAGCCTCGTCCAAAATAAGACGGTCGAAACCCTCCACGGGGTTGCGCAACAACGTGCGGCACGTCGTCAGGACAAACGCACCGGCACTGGACTTGGCGGGACCGTGCCACACGGACACGTCGACGCCCATGCGAGCACCCACGGAAACCCAGTGGTTCAATACGCACAGCGGCACCACGCACAACGTGCGCACCGGGTTGTGCAGAAACAACTCGTACAACATCCACGTCTTGCCCAGACCGTGGTCCGCACACAACACCCCCCCGCGCACGTCGGGAAGTTCTCGCAGGACAAAGCCGGCGTAGTGGCTGAACAGAAGACCGTCGACACGGTCATTGACACGGTCGCAAAACGCCTCGCACACGCTCACCTCCTCGAACGCGGACATACTCTTCACGCACGGCACCTGCCACGGCATCAATGTTTCGGGCACGGGCAACAGCACTGGCACTGGCACTGGCACGGGCACAGAGTCAAACAGACGACCCACCACCGGCTTCACGAAACAAACCATCTTGTGCGGCGGCAACGGACTGCAACCACTCCAGTACACCGTGCAGTCGGTCTTGGTAAACTCAAACTCGAGGTACGGGACCGAGTTCCAACGCCACTCGAACCAATTCGCCATCTCGTACACGCCTGGAAAGTCGGCGGCGTGCGTCAAACTCAACACGCGGGTCGTGTCAAAATTGTCCATTGCGGACACCACCATCTCGTCCAAATCGGTCACCCGGCGACGCCACAGGCATTGGCGAGCCTGGCGCCAACAGGCGCGGAACTCACCGGGCACGCTCTCCAATATACTCAACGAATCGGAAAACTCGGTGCCGTGCACGAACGGCATCGTGCCCACACGAAGGCGACGCTTCTCGTGGCGCAGGCAACCGACTATCGAGGCACGGGGCAAGTAACAACCCTCCATCGCCAACACGTACAACGACGTGCACTTGTCCACCACGTACCACTCGCCGTCGCACAGCACCTGGTCCAGGCGGTTGTAGGTGTCGCTCGTGATCACGAAACGGTGAGGAATGCTCCTGGCGGTACGACGGATTTGGTGAGGGTACACGGGCACCAATACCCGCGTAAACGTCGGCTGGACTACCAACGGATTCACGGAGTGCACGTGCGAATGCAACCAGTACCCCTCGAAATAATACTCGACGTCGTCGTTCACCCGCAAACGAGCACGCCAGTCGTCCAACGGAAGCACGTGCACCACGTGGAACTCGCGGTGCAGCCCGGGCGACGTCTGCCGAACTCGCAGCGGTTCCAACTGCGTCACCACACACTCGTTGCCGCGCCACTCCACCACATCACCGACTGTATACCGTTTACGCTTCATTTCTTGCAAAAATCATCGACATAAATACTCGCCATAATCAAAACTTACGATCGGAACGACCGTCCAAACAAGAGTCCGTCACCCGCAACTTGCGCTGCACCATCCGCCACACGTGGTCGTCCAGCGTATTGTCGGCACACAAGTAACGCACGTCCACCGGCATCGTCTGACCTATGCGGTGCGTACGGTCCTCCGCCTGCAACAAATCCCCGGGCACGAAATACAACTCCGCAAACACCACCGTAAAACAAGACGTGATCGTCAAACCGGTCCCCGCCGCCTTGATGCTCAGAGCGGCGTAGGGCACCTCCCCCGAAACAAATCGGTCGAGCGTGGACTGACGCTCCTCCATCGGCGTACCACCGTCGATACGAATGCAATCGAGCGTCTCGCAAATCAAGTCCAACATCGCCCTGTGGTACGCAAACACAATCACGTTCGGAGGAAGGTTTTCCAAATACTTACGCACGCACTCGCGCTTCGCGTGGCACGTCGCTCGGAACAACTCGGACACCAAGCGCTGCCGCTCCAACACCAAGTCCGCCGACACGTTGGGCTCCAGACGGTTGATAGCAGACCAACGGGCACGACCCACACGAATCTCACGGGAACCGGCACACTCCAGGTTCACACGGGTACGGGTCTTCGGGGGCAAGTCCGTCAACACGTCCCTTTTGAGCCGGCGGATCATGCACACCTGCTGCAAACGGAACGACAACTCCGCCTTCTTCGTCGCCCCGGACACGTCCACAAACCCCAGAGGTGAATGCTTGGCACCGCAGTACCGCCGCACGAACTGGGTGTACGTCCCCCAACACTTGGGCTGGACCATCGACACCTGGGAGTACAACTCCACCGGGCGGTTCGCGGCGGGGGTCCCGGACAACAGAAACGCGTGCGGCGTTCGCAACACCAATGGTTTCAACCTCTTCGTACGCTTCGTCTTGTGGCTCTTCAGGTAGTGAGACTCATCCAGAACCACACTGCGGAAAGAACCCAACTCGGACACCCTCTTGGCGGCTAAATCGTACGATATCACCACGTTGCCCTCGGGGATCGGAACCTTGCCACTCTTCACCCTCGTCAGGCACACGCCCCAAGCCTCACCCTCCCGCACCCAGTTCAAGGTCAGGTACGAAGGACAAATCACCAAACACCTGCCCTTGTAGTGCCGCAACAACATCAGAGCCTGCACGGTCTTGCCTAGACCCATCTCGTCAAACAGACAAGCCCTCCCCCAACGAATCGCACGAAGAACACCCTCGCGCTGAAAAGGATACAAACCACGCAGGGCGGGGGCGGGGGCAGGGACTTCGGAAGGAACCACACGCACGTACGAGGGGACCTCCTCGACCTCGATACCGAGATCCAGGGCACGGTCGACAACACTAGTATCCGAAATAGGGAAAACATACACGTTTTTACGAACCGGTGTACCCAGGACCTCCTTAGATCGTTTCAACTTGGCTTCCATGCGCGTGGAGTCCAGAAGCTGCAACTCTAAAAAAGGACCCTTTTTACGCTTTTTAAACATTTTTACACACTCTTTACACACTCAGACTCGCCATATATTTGCAGAGTTTAGTACTTTACTTTTTTCCTGGGTGGCTCCGCCTCCGGCTCCGCCTCCGGCTCCGCCTCCGGCTCAGACATGTCTTCGGGATCGGTGTCGGAGCTACTGTGTTCTACGTCCCATCGATATTCGTCCGGCAACCCGACCTTGCTGAATTCTACTTTGTACTGCGACAGTTCAATTTTACCCAGTGCGGTGTCGATCATTTTTTGGACATCGTACAGTATTAGATCGTCGATTTCATACGCCCAATCGTTGTCCCGCGCCGTTGACAAATCGTCTCCTTCCAACTCACACTCCATGCAGAAGTTTCCAGCGGTCCACGCTTTAAGGCAGCGATCCAGACAGTCCATGACGGTATCGTGCTTCAACGTTGTTGCCGGGGGGATGCAACGGGCAACACTGTCGATGTCTGCCAAGTAGATGCATTTTTTAATGCCGACCAAGTGTTGCAGTTTGGGGTCCTTGAAGTGCGGTCGGACGTTTACCATGTCCAACGGACCGTGAATCTCGGCGGAATGGGTCTCGTGGTCTACCACCACAAAGATGCACCAGCTTTCCCCTTCTTGGACACACGGGTCCACATGCCCAAACCCACGACCACCGGCTTGAAAGACCCACGACGTGCCGTACTTGTCCGCACTTGTTCTGTTCTGCGACTTCACGTGCACGTGGGTATTGCCGCTGATTAAATCGGCGTCGAAAGATTTAAACCTAGCGGTATAAATCGCAAAATCCGGTTCTGTGCATTCAAACCCGAGGCGTTTCATGTGATCGTAAGCCAACAGTTCACCCATTTTGCCGTCGGCAATTTGCTGGACGATGCGGGTCGGATTGCTTTGGTTGCGGCGTCGATACTGGTCTTGGCTGGTGTCCAACTGCAGATTGGCAAATTTTTTACATTTGGAATATTGTTGGTCCCACTCTTCATTAGTCATCATTTTTTTACAACAACACACATAATTTGTGTCTCGCCATATCAATGCACCATACGATGTACCATACGAAACACCCACAACGCCTTTTGGGTATCCAAGAAAAGTTTGTCGTCAATCATTTTGCTGGTCATCATTATCAATTCCCTTTCGTTGCCAAACCGCAGAACACTGATCCAATCAAAGATGTCCGACGTAGACATCGTTTGCACCAGGACGGACACCACATGTCGGAATTGTCGCATGCCTTGCACGTTCTTGGCTTTCAACGCAATCAACGGCGCGACGTTCTCCAAACAGTCGTCGATTACAATTTCTTCGGAGCCCTCGGAGCCCTCGGAGGAGTTCCCCAAGAATCCTATGCTGTCAATTAGTTTCTGTTTCCAAGGCACTTCGTCGTCCTTGCACATTCCACGTAGGTCGTAGTTGTGTGTAACGACGGTGACCAACCCTCTGCAGATTGAACAGGTTGTCAAATGACGTTCGTCACTCATGATCTGACAGGACTCGCAAATGCCGTGACCACAAGGGTGCTGCAACATGGGTCTAACGGTGTTGGAGTACTGTTTCTGACATATCGGACACAGTGGTAACATTTGTAAACAGGGCACCGGGTACTTATACCAGATCCCAAAAATCATTCCCCAACTGTTTGTCGTTGCCGGGCGGCATTTTTTTCAACAACCCGATTTGCATTTCGGACACGTACGCCGTCAGACAGTGAGTCTTGATGTAAGTGAACCCTTTTTTGATTCTGCTGTCCACACTGCAACCCTCTCTCCTCCAATCGCTCTGGATCCAGAGCGCAAGTTTTTCAGAAGTTTCCAACACCATGAGAGGAAACCACTGGGTGACCACATTGTGCTCCTGCAAACGTTTTTCAAAATTTTCGGCAACGCCAATGTAAGTATGCATTGTCAGATCAGAGGTGTGACCAAGCAAATAAACATACATGTACTACTTATACAAATACCAGTACTTTATAACATGTCGGAAAAAATTAATGTGCACGAAGTGAGAAACATTCTAAGCAAATTCTCCAACGGAACCAAACGGAAAAGAAAACACAATGTTACAAACCCGTTGGTGCAGTACGTGGAGGCACTGCTCCAACCTCACATCGTCTCCCACACCAAATGTGAACTACCCTTTGACGTCATCTCGGAGTACGAGGACTCCATCGTCTACAACGTCGAAGGGAACCCACCGTTTACCAGCCTCACGGTGTACACGTCCAACGGTGCTTTCACCGACTTTGAATTTGACTAGGCATGCCATCTCCAAACGTATCATCTATGGGTTCATGTGTTTCCTATGTGTGTTCCTGTGTGGGTTCCCCACGTCATTTACATCCTCGTCGGCATCCATACCAGCGTCAACGTCAGACTCGGCATTGGTATTTACATCCTCGTCTCGTGCACGGGGTCGGGGTCAGACATCTCGACATTCACACCAGCGTCAATGTCAGACTCAGTGTCGTCAAACTCAGCATCGGTCTCAGTGCACGTGTCACCTGACCAACCATTGTCACAGTCACAGGAGAACGAACCAATGCTGGTGCAATTCCCGTGCACGCACGGGTTATCATCACATGTTATGGGTGTGCACTTGTACCAGTCGGGTTCACTGGTCAATTCACACGTGGTCCTGTCCAGCTGTATAGAATCACCAATTTCTCGAGTGGGACAGTCGGTTCCATCGGTTCCATCAGTTCCATTTGCCAGACAGTCTCTCAAACACGGACCAATGCCGCTACGGTCACACCTTTGCACTTCGCCGCACGTCTTGCCGTACCACATGGACCCATCCGAATAATTCACTTGGTACGCCGGCGTAGGCAAGCATGTGTCACCGCAACCCACCTTCAACAACCCCGGCGCGCACGACCTGCACCGGGGTCCGTCCCACATGCCCAAACCGTCAAATATCCATTCACTGTTGTAGCAGGAGCTGCAGTCACCATTGCCGTTACGACCGTCGTCACAAATCCCGTTGACACAGTTGCACCGTTTGCACTGGTCACCCCAGTACCCGGGTTCACACTCCCCGTTCACGTTCTGCGAACAGATGTCGATGGGTGCAAGGTAGTCGCTCGCACAAAAACAGTAGGGTTCTTCGATCACCGGGTTGTACAAACATGTCCCCTTCACACACGTCTCGCCCACGTCCACCGTGTACTCCACGCAGGGCTCGCACACCGGTCCGGCAAACCCGGCACTGCATTTGCAGCCGGTTCGTTCTCTGATTTCATTGGCACACAGTTTGTTGCCCACGCACTGGAAACTGTCACAGTCGTAGTCATCGTAGCAAGCGACGGTACTCAACGTCGGGTTCCGAGTCCGGTTGTTGGTCAGACAGGTGGCGGAGCGATCATTCTTTGTGCAGTTCTCTACAGAGTCGGGGCACGGGGTGCAGTCGCGCCCGTTGTACCCTTTGTCACACACGTCGCATCGGACGGTGCGGTTGTACACTGTGCCGACGCTGCAATTGACGCTGGTGACGCTGGTGATGGACGACCACGGCGGCAACGGGCTCATGTCCGAGGTCTTGGCACACTCTGTTTTCCAACCCACTTTGCACGTGTGCGTTATAATGCCGGTCTTGGTAAAATCACACAAATCACTTCCCTCCGGAGCTTGGTACCCCGGGTAGCACTTGGTGCACTCGGGGAACTTCCACCCCACTTTGCACCTTTCACACGAGTCGCCCTCCGCCCCGGGCACGCACACCGTGCAAGCCTCACCAGTCGCCACCGGGTCGTATCTGGCTGGACAACTGCACGTGCCGTCGCCGTAAATGGTTTCCATGCAGATCCCGTTGCCACACCTGCACGGCAGACATTTGTCCATAAACCCCGTCGCGTCGGACCCGTAGTACCCCGGAAGACAGGGGCAGATAACTTCGGCACGGGGATTCTCAATGATGTTGTACACCCCCGCCGCCACCATAAACAGTGCGAACGCCATCCGATTCAGGCGATTTTTCATGTCCACGGTGGCGACCGCCGCACCGAACGCCACACCGACAATTGCCACGACCGAACCCAGAAGCCAGGCAAACGGTACCTTTCCAACAACGACGTCGACCGAACTCATGACCACGTTGCCCGTCGAGAACAGGACGACGCCTATGACACCACAGACAGTGCGAATGGTGTCGATTGTTTTGTATTTAGTGTTGACACAAATATTATGTTTGCCACACTTGCACATTTCCAAGAATGTGCATAACCATATATAGTGTCGCTATATTAACAACAATGGCAACTTTCAACACTCTGATAAAAAGGTGCAAAAAACCCAGCGACAACCTGTCCGAGTGGAGAGCGTCGGAACGAGCCTGTTTGTGCGCGTCGGTCTGCAATTCATTTCCACCGGTGTTCAAAGACTTTCACAAGTCGTGCGGCGTCCAGCAGATCAACGGGGTCCCTGAAGGTTCGTCCTGCGTGGTTTCCGGTGAACTGTTGAACGACGGCATGCAGTTGAAGTTCAACAATCGCCACGTCTGCATTCACGCCACACACTACAATGTTTGGTACCACTACTTTCGAGTCAGGCATTTCCCAAACTACGTCCACCACAATATCTACGGTACGAACGGCGACGAAGTTCTGGCGGAAAAAATGTGGGAAAAAAGTACGTCGGTTCTGAGAAATTATTTATCTGCACTATATAAGTAGCGTCAAAGCATACAAAAAATGAAGAAGTTTCTTGCTTTAGGACTTTTAGGAATTTCTCACGCGTGTAATCCAACATCAGAGCTTTGCGTTGAAGATTCATCTGGGTACATCTCAGCCGAAGGAAAAACCATCACAAATTTGGTACTGACTAAAATCACTTCAGCCGATGCAGCTGGCAGAGGATACAGTACCAACGAAGATCACAATAATGGTCTACCTGTAGATATCGGCAAATACGGAATATCTAAATGTACCACATCTACAGGTCCAAAAACATGGGGGACCACAGATGATGGAAATGTCGTGGAGTGTGAAGATGTGTATTCTACAGATGGAGGACTTACTGATGACAACCTGGCAACCGGACTGAAAAGAAATCTAATATATAGCGATGTCAATTCACCATCATCTACTACAGATATACACAGAATCCTGGTAGAGACCAACGCCAAGTGTAGCACACTGACTGGTACAGACCTAGCAGCGGTATGTGATGTCGCAGGATACACTGGTGCTCTTATCGCTGGCGCAACATGTGCCAGTACGGTGTGTGACGCTACTGACGTCACAACCTGCTGTGTCAGCAAATTTACAGTTGGCACGTCATCACTCGCAAGAACCAAAATGGTGGCAAGTTTAATTGGTAAATCCAAGGGTGCTATACTTGATTGGAGTGCAGACAATAATGATCCAACTCCATTTACAGCTGCCCTAAGAAGAGAAGCAGTGAAATTGATCGCTGACGGAGAAAAGATTAAATATGAATATGAAGCAGGTGCAAAAAAACGAACTGCCATTGGTCGCACCGCACGCAGGGGTGAACCAGCGGCAAAGGCTCAAGGGATCAAGCAAAAAAAGGGCGAAGTCATTGTAATTCCTGTTCACCCAACAGCTACACAGAATGATCATGTCTGTGTAGATTTAGGCAATGTTGGAGTCGTCTGTTTTACAATTACTCAGGCTAAGGCTGGTCTTGGAGATCCAATTCTGGGGTCATTTGAGTCTAGACGTCGTTTATCAGGAGCAGCTACCTGTTTTGAAGGCTTCACATTGATCTCCGACGAAGGTGATAACATTTATTCATTTGACGGTGCATTCAACGCCAGTAATGGATGTGCAATTACTGAAACCCTTGATAGTGAAGGTGCAAGCCAGTACGAAATTACAGACGAATGTAAGTCGGGTGTCACGACAGATATTCATACCCTAGGATTTTCACCTTGGACCGCAACCACCATGTCCACCACGTGTGAATACTGTCACTCTGATCAAGTTAGTGGTTGTACACACTGTGCGGAGGGATTGGGTGTTAAGTCAGGTGAATGCGAGGTTTGCAGTTCTGGAAGTCATTTCAACAGTGAATTTGATCATACAGCATGTGACGCTTGTCCAGCACATTCAACGTCAAGCGCTGACGGTGAATATAAATCCTGTGTGTGTAAGGAGGGATGGACGGGGGGTGGATACACCACCTCGCCAACAGGTTTGGGTCCATATACTGGTTGTACAAATGTAGACGAGTGTACTGATGGAACCGATGACTGTGATGGTAACGCAGAATGTACCGATAGTGTCGGAAGTTTCAGCTGCGCTTGCATTACTGGTTATTCCGGAGATGGAGTGACCTGCCCTCCCAATCACTGTGCCCCCACTCAAGTTGCCCACTCGAACAAAGCGACTGCTGGAAGCATTACAGGTACGACGACTGAAACAGTTGCTGTCACGTGCGCCGCTGGGTATTCGGGTAGTGGCACTGCGACGTGTGCCACGGACGGTAATTTTAATACAGTGACCTGCACTCCCAATCACTGTGCCCCCACTCAAGTTGCCCACTCGAACAAAGCGACTGCTGAAAGCATTACAGGTACGACGACT
>Ga0209709_10000954_pt1 | contig 27204 bp, 25 predicted proteins | sample ArcticOcean_MG_C_2_FD_187435 | JGI IMG/M metagenome (GOLD analysis project Ga0209709, IMG submission 187435) | Marine microbial communities from western Arctic Ocean - ArcticOcean_MG_CB4_136 (SPAdes) (version 2) | ecosystem: Environmental > Aquatic > Marine > Oceanic | place: Arctic Ocean...
CTTTTTTCTCTTCTCCAAATGTTTATCGTGTGCCTTCTTCATATTTGTTGATTTCTTTTTCGCTTCTTCAAATAGTTTCTCATTTTTACCATTCGTCAAGTCATGCCAAAATTGTCCTAAATCGAAGCCATGATCCTTAATGTATTTTTCTTTTGCTGTTTGAGATCTTGTTGGTTGCTTCTCATTTGTTTCATAATATTTACTTAAACTCTTCATTTTTTGTGGTATTGGAATTTGTCCCGCTCTCTTCTCCAAAAATTTATCGTGTGCCTTCTTCATATTTGGTGATTTCTTTTTCGCTTCTTCAAATAGTTCCTTATTTTTACCATTCATCAAGTTATTCCAAAACACTGCTAAATCGAAGCCATGATCCTTAATGTATTTTTCTTTTGCTGTTTCAGATCTTGATGGTGCCTCCTCATTTGTTTCATAATATTTACTTAAACTCTTCATTTTTTGTGGTATTGGAATTTTTCCCGCTCTCTTCTCCAAAATTTTATCGTGTGCCTTCTTCATATTTAGCGATTTCTTTTTCGCATCTTCAAATAGTTCCTTATTCGCACCCTGCATCAAGTTATTCCAAAACATAATTAAATCGAAGCCATGATCCTTAATGTATTTTGCTTTTGCTGTTTGAGATCCTGATGGTGCCTCCTCATTTGTTTCGAAATATTTACTTAAACTCTTCATTCTTTTCTCAGAAGATAATAGAATTATATCTAATAATTTGTCGAATGAGAATTCCCCCATTGGTATATCATGATGAGAGTCCACATTTCTACTTTTCTTAGTATCGGAATCAATGCGTGTGTGTAATCGTAAGAATGTTTTATCATAGAGTCTTTCGTCGTGTTCTCTTAAACATTTGATAACAAATTTTAATTCATCCGATTCATCGACTGTAAAATTGTCGGAATCACCTTTTGTATGAAATGGTATTATAATATTCCCTTTATTTTTCGTTGTGTGAATGCGAAGACATCTCATAATTGCTTGCAATAACCCTTCTCTGGTCTGTTTTTTATCAACTACAAATGTTGATAATAATCTGGGAAGATCCGTACCAACACAGAAGCACCCACATACTAATATAATATCCAATTCACCAGACGCTATTTGTTCTTTGGCTCTTTCTCTATCATCTTTATTGGTTTTTCCAGTAATTATTTTAACCGATGGTTTTCTTAGCCCATTCGGCAATTCATAGCCTTCAATTATTTCTTTCGCTGTCTTTAATCTATCCACACGATTAAAGAACATTTGCATCGGATAAAACTGTGGGTTTTCACATGCATATTCACAACACGCTTTCATGAAATCACCCTGTGTAATCGCAACGACTCTGAGTGAATAATCAACAATGCAATTGTCTGTTATCGCATTTGAGAATGGATAATGGAAATTCAGTTCTAATTTTTTTGGCATAGTTGCTGACATTTGAATGTATTTTTCAGAATCGTATACTGTAATATCCAAATTGGTATGAAGATGGGCTTCATCCTTCCAAACACTCTTGAATTTTAATTCACTCCCAATATGCTTTGCACTTTCAACAACACAAACCATGATAGCATTTTTTGGCGGACGTGTTGGTATCTTATTATTATCTCCTAAAATGAATATTCTATTCGATAATTTTGGAAAATAACGGATAATCAACTTTTGCATTTGAACGGCGAGATCTCTTCGAGGAACAAAATATAGAAATGCTTTGCCATCATTAAAATGTTTTATAAGGTGTAAAATGAACAAACTTCCTTTTCCAGCCCCAGGTGGTGCTTGTATATTAATATTTGTTTCTTTTTCAATCACTATCGTACAATCTTTTTGCCATTCACGAGCTTTAATTTTATCAGATTCCTTATTTTCTAATAACTTTTGGCTATTGTCATTGGGAACTTTTTGTAAAACGCTTGGTTCAATATCTATATTTTTGGTTGGTAACCATGTTTTTAGTGTAAAATCGGCTAAATAATGTGTTTTTGCATCAGTAGTTTTACATAGAACACAATTTTTTAATCCATATAAATCCTTTGCTGAAACAGTATTTGACAAACTGTTTCTGGTGATTAAAGATGTTGTATAACCATATTTACATTGGCCAATAGTACCAATTATCAAATCATAAATATCTCCGCCAATATCGAAGGTATATTTATGATTCATTGGATCAACAATATCTCCAAATTCTTGAAGCCCTCTATTTTTGAGTACTTGCGCCAAAAATTCTGTAGGCAAATCGTCATGTAAAATCATATTTGTTTCTATAGCACATAACAACTCATAATAGTCTTTCCCAATTTCTTGATTTGTTTTTCCGGAAAAATCATATTTATTCAGTCGTATTTTATAACTTAAAATACATTTGTCCCTATATTCCTCATATTTTCGTATAGACTGGTGTTCGTATTTAAACCAGTCCTTGTCCATGTGACGGGATTCGTTCGCTTGTGGTTTTTCAGTCATGTAGTTGGGTTGTGTTGTTTTTTTTGAAGAAAAAACAATTTAAATTTCAAACCGTTATCGGATAAAACTCTTGAAAAAAAATTTACGACAGAACTCATGAGAAGTACAGCACGGTTAGAGTGTCATTTTCAAGTGTGCGACAGTTTTTCGCAAGTATCTTCTAAGAACTTCTTGAAAGTTGGCAACTTCGATTCCAATGTACCGGGGTCTATTCGGCATTGGAAGCAGAAATCGTCTTATTCTATCCCCAGTTGACCCTTGGATAGGACCGGTTACAGATAATGCTTTTATTTCGTTTAATTTCGATTCGGTGAGCACTAATCTCCGGAATGGTTTAAGATTGTAACCAACTGAGAACATTTGAGCAAAGTCGGAAAGATGTGCAAAATCATTTATATTAACATTATCTTCATTGTTTTCTTGTATATAAATACCAGACACAATAAAGAAAGATGCGTATAGGGCAACTATTGGATCTTTAGTTCTAGATAACAAATAATGGGCTACCTGTAGTATCATCCTCCATTCTTTTTTGGAATAATGTAATGGACTGCCATCTCCATATTGAGATTGACGTGCGTAGTAACTATTAACTACATATACAAATGACCGGAATGTACTTTTGTTTAAGTTAGCTCTTGAGAGCCTGTCTTCTGAAATTTCACCGTCAAAGCTTAGTTTTTGTAATGCATTTAGGCGTTTATCCATATGTAGTTCCTTAAAGCGATGTCTTATTTGACAGAAAGAAATAAAAAAAATCCTCAATATTTGTAGTTTCCTTAACAAGCCGCACGCTCCTTGGTATCCGCCAAATAAGTTCCCATTAAAATATCCCAAAGCGGACAATTTTGAGAAAAATTTACAGACTGTTTCATGTGGTGTATTTCATGTAATTTGTTTTCATATAGAAAGCCAATGATGCGGGTTTCTACTTTTTGTGGAAGGTGATTCGCTATTGCAAAAGAGGCGTATAATATAAATTGAATCAAAATCGAAACTACGTGAACTTTCATGTGTAAAGAGACTAGACGTATTGAAAAGTAAACGAGGACTTCGCCTAAAATTTGCTCAAGTGGGTGTTCGTTCCCAGCGTCGTTGTAACCACGATAAGGCAAGTATTGTTTATGGTGCTGTCTATGAATATATGGGTACAAATATTTGTTATGCAATATGTAATGCAACTGTGCGTACAAGACATCATCTAAAATAAAGATTATAGGAATTGGAATTAAAATACTGTAAATGTTGACTTCTTTCAACGGCCATACAATATTTTCATTGATTACGCACAAATTAATTACATTTAAGGCGAAAATGGTCTCCAAAAGGGAACTTGAAAATAAGCACACGTAGTCAAAACGATCTAACTTCATTTTTCCACGGGGAGGGCCCCCCCATGTTTGAATCAATACGAAGTCTAACAGTTTCAAGGACACAATTTTACAAGAATAAAAGAATACATATTCTTGCACCCCAAGGTGCAATGGATTTATAATGCTTTTAACCGATGACAATTCTCTAAATGTCTCATTACCCACAAAAACCAAAGTTCCAAGTAAAGAAGAAAACAATTTTTTGTCTTTTGACGGTAAGTAATGAGCCAATAAAAGGGCAATTGCGCCAGAAAACAATGAAATTGTTAACGACATTTAGACATTTACTTAACAAAAATAAAATGTAGTAGAAATTCTCACCATATTTTGAATTTTTTTTGTATTTCCTTATTAAATATGAATTTAAAATTTGATTTTTCGGGGACGAAAACTAACGGTTTCTATATTACTCTACCTGAAGCAAAAGATAGACAAAATCAAATTGAAAACGAATTGAAAAAACAACCAAATTTAATAATAAAGCCTTGGTTTGTAAACAAAAAAACAGAGCGTTATACAACCGATAGTCATGTCGCGGTCATGAAAGAAGCATTGCGGCTCGGTTTAAACTGGGTGCTTATATTCGAAGACGATGCTATACTTCCAGATGTAGACATGCACAAAACTATAAAAGCAGTAGACGCCGAGGTAGATGGAGACTGGGAAGTTGTTATTCATGGTCATAAAACTAAAAATATGCGAGCAGGCGACGTAACAAAAATTTCTGACTTGTTCGTTTCTGACTTGAACGGCAATTCTTCCGGGTCTCTATTTAGAGTACACCGAAGCGTGGCGGGTTGTCATGCCTATACGGTGAAGGGTGGTGATGCTATGACAGAAGTCATTCGTATACAAAGTGTTTCAGAATACACCAAAAATGATCGATTAGATGTTTACGATGGGTGGTTTAAGGGAAGTCAGCCTAACAAAGCGTCTGGTAGGCATTGCTTGGAAGGTAAGTATCTCAGAGAACAAGACAAGTGGTTCATAACCGATCTTGCTTACGTAACCGAACAGCACATCGACGGGTATAGTTACAGAATGAAAAATGTGAAACATAGTCGCTGGGATGACGAGAGTGCAAAATCCTGGACAACAAGACTGGAAAGACAACTTCCTTCTCCGCCAAAACATGTTCTCATTATATGTTACCCGGGGTTAACGGGCGGGCAAATACAAGAAATGTGCAAAGGAATTTTAAGCGCCGCTGATGTAAAGGGGAGTGTTTCCTTGAGAACAATAGAACAAAACAAAACAGACGAAGTTAAAAATTTAATAAGAACTTGGATGAAAGAAGCTCAAGTAACGAGTTTGCTCGCAAAGAAGCACGTAATCTTCGTAGTCACGGGAAACCCCGAATTTACACTAACAAGCCCGGATCATTTAACATCATGGGGAAATGAAATCCACCAAATCACATCGGCTAAATATAAATATGATGCAGATTTTGAACGTATTAATAACGATAAAAATAGAGATCTTAATCTAGAGGTTCCAGTGTGTGAATGGAAGGATTGCATGTTTACAATATTTCATGTTGAAGATTGGCTTCTTAATGCACGAAAAGCAAGCAAATTTTTAAGCATGCGTCTTGGCATGGATGCGAACAAAATGACGCTTGTGGGAAATAATGTCGGTCCGGAACTTCACAAGAGTCTGGTGAAAGTAATCGACGAATTAAAAGTGGAGAACAACAATACGGGAAAAAAAGAAAGAGAAAAATTTACAGACCCTCTGATCAAGGCAAGATATACGTAACAATTTAATTTGAAATTTAATTTGAAATTTAATTAAATCTAGAATTTATGTTGTAATTGCCACGCTTCAATCCACAGATATAATACCAGCTTCCCTCTTGAGGAGTTCGAGGTTTTACAGGGGACAGTATAATTTCACTTCATCATAGAAAAAAAATCTATTTTTTAAACATTTCTTTAAATTTAAATTGTTTTTTTGGCAAAAAAATGATAGTCTTTTCGTGTTCTCATAAAGGTTGTCCACGCAAGCGCGAGCGTCCCGAATCATTCGCTCCCGCGCGGGGGGCGAAGAGGATGAAAGATTACGGGGACGCTCTCAATATTTTAAATACGGTCGATACATTTATGACGGCGTTGGAATTGTTCAAGGCCGAGAAGGTTATTGAGACCCTCCGCTGCAAACAGTGTAATGTATGCCGCCAGTCTGTTATAAAAAGCCAGGCGAAACCCGAATCGAAGACTGCTATTTGCAAAGCATTTGTACAAGAACTCAAGCGCCGGCATCTCGGAAAACCCTGCGCCTGCGGGTGCGGCCTCGTCTTTACCGAGGAAAATCTCACGATCCTAGAGTTCGACCACCTCGATCCCGGGACCAAAAAACATAACGTATGCGACTACATGTTCTGGGCGCGTCCAGTCAACCGCTGCACAGCGGGCATGGAGGAGGAATACGCGAAATGCCGCGCGATTTGCATGGCGTGTCACAGAATTAGTTCGGCGGCGCAACGCGCAGCTAACGCCGCAATACGTTCGGCCGCGCAACGCGCAGCCAACGCCGCGGCCAGGCTTCTCCAAATGTTAAACAAAGGCGGCTACGCCACGAAAGAAAAAGAATACGAGGCTAAAAAACAAAGGCAATACAGGGACGAAAAATTAGCTTTCGTGAACAAAAAAAAGATGGACATCAAACGATGTGAATGCGACGACCCGACCTGCGACCGAGTAGTAACCCTGGTGGATTGCTGCGCCTTCGACTTTGCGCACAGACCCGGCGCCGACGGCGACGGGGACAAATTGTACAACATCGGCAAACTCGTTCGCAACACGATGTCCCTGAAAACAGCCATTCCGCTCATCGAGGCCGAAACGAAAAAGAAATGCAGGCTCACGCACTGTCATTGCCACAAAATTCAAGAGACCGACACCGGGCGCGACGCCGTTAAACTTTTAACTTTTAACTTTTAAACGTCTATAATGATAATTTCGGGATATGGATGTATAAATGAAGAGATGGTTTGACCGAATATCCTTATCCTTGGAAATATGTAACAACCAGAGAAATATTATGGTTTAATTCGTGCGACTCGTATGGACTTCCGTCATTGTTGAGTAATTCTATTTGTAGTTTGTCTATGTTATTTTTTGAAAAATTAATTTCCTGCGGACCCATAGAATTTACATGTACTACACCATTTGAACGAATCATGATACGAGCAAGGCACGACGTGATGTTGTTATTTGCTTGAACCATGGAACTGGGTTGGTTTGTGGTTTGGCTTCCGATAGCCTCAATTTTTAGCAGTAACGATGGTGGATGTTCTACGTTCCAGGATCCCTGAAGTTCTGAAAATCCACCAATATCGAAAGTGTCGCTCATTAGACCGATTCTCTGGTTGATAGAACTCTTTCTATATTGCAAGCCGTCTTCCGCTAATAATGAAAATTCGGGGATTCCAAAATTCATAATGTTGCATGTCGTGATTGGCAGAGAAGCCGAAGAAATCGCAAATATGTTTTCAGCGGTTTCTTTGTGCATTATCAAGGTTATAGTGGACGAATCCGTCCCAACAGAAGCGACCTGAGCGGTACCCGAACGCAAAGTCGATGTATTTGCAAGTCTCACAAAAGTTCCAACTTGTTGTGCGAACGGTGGTGCAAACGTGTAACCGGATGGCTGTAAGGTTAAGCTATACATTGCACCAGCATCCGCGTTGTCTAAATAACTAGACCCTGGGCTCGAATCTAAGGCGGCGTTCGTTAGAGAACATGTGATCGAGGACGTATTACGGCAGCCTATACCTATTTTTCTAGTCGGGGGGTCCCTGGAACCAACGATGTAATTATATTTTTGCAACCTTGTGGAAGAAGTACTTTCTGTGTGAGATATTGAAGGAACGCGGGGATCGTTTAGTTTTGAATATCTTGGAAAATTCTGATAAATTGGAAATGATGATTTTACGACGGATACTAATGTTTTGTTTGTACTGTAATAAGAACAGTTTGGAACGAATCCTAGATACCTGGCCATTAATATCGTGGCATTGTTGTTTGGGGGGGCCCCCGTCGACGTATACCAACCAGAGTTGATTTCCGCGGAAGCTCCGAAGTGAAACGTGAAATCATTTGATGATGTGACTGTGAACTTTTCTGTAGTGTTGTCGTAGTCAATATTCCAAGTACTGCCCGCAGCCGCGGCTAACTTTAATTCTATTGCGCTTATCAGTGAGAGAATACTATACTTCCCACATGGGATTCGTATGGCAATTGTCAAACCGACGTGTGTGGTCACTGCGAATTGAAATGCATTTAACCCTAAATCCACAGCATGTGTAACGTTTATTGAATTTAAGCGCTCGGATAAGAGAGATCCCATAGAACCAATATCTAAAATCCCCTCTGGAAATTTTATTTTTGTTGCTTCCGGACTTTTGGCATCCAAAACCCATGTTGTTTTGGTATTATTTTGTGGCGTAAAATAACCGTTGGGACATCCAATTGAGAATCCCAAACCTCTTGGGTTCCCAGTTAATTCAAACCTGTTCCCGCTATAATTCAAGCGCACTTTCTCCAAGGCGTGGTTCGACGCTATTTTAAAGTTAAAACACCCTTTAGAAAAAGAGGTTGTCATTGCAATATTTGAATTGTTTAAAGGATACGAGTTCATTAGCAACGATAGAGTACGGAAGGATATTTCTTCGCAGTGTAAAATTGCTACTGTATCTTCAAAAGAATTTGTTTTGGATGTCACGGTCATAGAAAATGAAGTTTCGTTTATTATAGAAACGTTATCTTCTATTCCAGAATCGGAGGCAACCAAAACATCTTCAAATGGTCCACAGGTCAACCACACGCGGCAACCGGTCAAACTACGGTGTAAGCCATGGGGAGAAATTGTATTTACAGTAATTTGAACCGATGAATCAATTTCCGGCGATGTAGAAAATGCGATTTTGGAAATATTATCGTACGACGGGATCGTTATTATACTTTCCTCGTAGGAATTATCCTTGTAGAACGATACAAGTAGTTGATTTTCATATAATTTGCTTAAACTGCTGCTTAAATCTAAGGGTACCGTGCTATCTTCTGCACAACCAATGATACATCCGTCGTGTAAGTATAATAGATCGTTCGTATTTTCTTCTATGGTATACTGCGGCATTGAAGCCATTTCAAAGCTTGCAAGTTTTAAAGATGTTACACCGTGAAACTTAGGAATATTAATTTGATATTTATTCGTTTCTGGCCACGTTTGTTCGTCTCTGTCCTGGCTTTGAAAGGACAAAAATGTCTGAACTGGAATTTGTCTGGGCGTATTCATGTTGATATGTTTAATATATTTTTTTATTTTTTTATATTTTTTCTGCAACTTTTAAACGTGAAACCTTTGTACTTCAACGAACTTAGTTTATATGTACCAAATAAACTAGTAGACCCGGTCCAATGGTCCCAATAGTCCCAATAGTCCCAATAGTCCCAATATCCGTTCAGATTCAAACCGAGGGCGTAAACGACCAGTTTAATTTTTCGCAAATAGCTCTAAATATTTGATCTTGTTTATGCAATTTGTCTCGGCCTTTAAGCAATTGAAAATTTTGTTTGAATTCGTCTAAACCGAGAATTTCACAAAATTTGAACAAAATATAAGAATAGGACAAAAAATTCTTTCTCTCCGGGAACAATTTTTCTCTCACCTGTTCAAAAGGCTCTTGCATTTGAGCAAACATAACCCTTAATTCTTCTTCTTGATCCGGAGATATTCGAGGGGGCGTCTTCCCAGTTAATCTACACGAAATCAATAACGAATGTTCGTAGTACTTTCTTAATTTCAATTCCTTGAGTACTTGTCGAACGCGGATAGAATCGATTTGTTCTGGTTTTACTTTTTCTCTAGCAAGCCTGCTCATACAATCTTTCAGAATTTGGATAGGAACATCGCAATTTTGTTTGGCCATGCTTGTGTTTACCCATTCACAAAAATGATTTGCTCGTTTATATTGAAAACTCACATAATCCATGTCATCACTCCACGAAACAGCGTTGCTCGTCGCATCTTGAATTTGAACGTTTACACCACACGATTGGCATATTAGAGAAAAATCGGTTTCTCTTTTTAATTGTTCGTTGCAAAATGGGCAAATATCACCGTGTGCGAGGTATACTGGTGGGGCGAAACCGTGAAATTCACCAAGAAATTCGTCTCGTATGCTGTGTTTTTCAGAACCGCGAGAATTCTTGTCGAGACTCGCCATTCTTATTGTACGGAGTAAATCGGATCTTTTTCTATATCTGAAGGGAGTTTGTGTATCTGCAAGTCGAACTAAACTGTCTGAAATATTCCCCCGCGCGTTGTCGTCGCGAGTCGAGTTGTATTCTTTCAAGTATTTTTCAGACTCGGCAAGATATTTGCGTTTCTTTAAACCATTTATATGATCGTCGCGTTCTTGATACAACGTTTTCAGCTCACGATCCAAATCATTGAGTAAACGAATTTTGTGTCTTCCCGTTTGATCGTTGATTTTTGATTTTTCTTCTTCGATTTCACTTATCCGGTCGGTAAGATCTGAAGGAATCGTATCTAAACTGATAGCGTGACTTGCTATAAACTCTTTTAAACTGACGTTCTTCTCGGATAAGAGGTTCTTTTTTTTTGTTTTTGAGGAAAAAGTTGCCATGTTTGTAAACGCCGTTAAATACTTTTGAATTTAAAATACAAACAGAATAAAAACAATTGAAATTAGTTTAAGTACACACTAAAAATGTTGCTCGCCGATGTATTCGGATTTTGCGGTGCTTTTTTTCTAGTGATTCGACTACTGCCCCTTTTGCGAGAACAATTCAAAGAAACTATAAAAATTGAAATTAACTTTTTGATTTTAGAATTTTTTGCTTGTTTGTTTTTGGGCACGTCGGCTTTTTTAATAAAATCGGTTCCTTTTATTGTAGCAAATTGCATTTGTTTCGTGAATCTTTCACTCATTATATACTTACAGCTAAAACTACGAATTGATACCGAGTGGGAAATCGACGAAAAAGACATTATAGATCCCGTTAAAGATCCATATCCCGAAATTATCATTATAGACGTGTAAAAGTTTAACGACGCCACCGGCCAATTAGATTGTGTCATTTGTTCATGAAAGTGGGGGGGTTAAAGAGTCTAGAAATTTTACTTACCTACGTATCCAATACATTAACAGCACGGCATCACTTTGACGTCGAACCAAAACGCAAGCAGTCACGCGCAGTCACGCGCAGTCACGCGCAGTCACGCGCAGTCACACGCAGTCACGCACAGTCACGCGCAGTCAAGCGCAGTCACGCGCAGTCAAGCGCAGTCACACGCAGTCACACGCAGTCAAGCGCAGTCACACGCAGTCACGCACAGTCACGCGCAGTCACACACAGTCACGCGCAGTCACACGCAGTCACGCACAGTCACGCGCAGTCACACACAGTCACGCGCAGTCACGCGCAGTCACACGCAGTCAAGCTGCAAACATGCAGGCCATCATAGAACAAAACGTGGCGATGTTTCCTGAATTTTCACAAGCAAAAATAGATGATCACAAGAACGTCTTAAACAAAATTGAAACAAGACGTTCTGAACTCAAATTTCTTAACTTCGTTTCAGATTCCGTGCTGGACCCATTAAAATCACGTGTCGCTAAAATACAGAAGAATTTAGAGAGGGCTTGGTCAGAATTTAAAGAAACCGAAGACGATCATCATTATAAACAAGAAGTGTTTTTTTCATTTCAAACAGATTACAATAGGGAAAATATGCACCTTGATATATCAAGTACGAGGGTTGAGCATTGGATGAATTCGATGAAATTTAATGCTATTCGAGATGAAATTCACAAGTGCCGTATTCACGGTCTCGTCGTCCACCTCCAACCAGAGCGGGTGGAACGTATCCAATCTCATGGTCGTCCTCAAGGTTGTCGAATAATGGCTCGTCTTACTCCAGAACTTCTAAAAAGAGGAGGTGATTATTCGGAGAAACCAGAAGATGAAGTTGTGATGATCTTCAAGAAGACCGTTTGTTTACCAGGAGACATTGCCGCAACGACGATTATAAACCAACTCAAGATGGAAACTGTAGCTTCTACACTGCGTTTAGATTATAATGTACCAGAAGCGTCACGGTCCCTTACGAGGCGTCCCAAAGCGCCGCAGCCCCTTACATGGCAGCCTGAAGCGTCACAGCTCTCTACAGAAAATGAAAATGAAGTAGATCAAAATGAAGATCAGAGACCACCAAAAAAGCGTGGTCGTAGTAGTGGTGGTCGCAAAAAAAATCCATGGTTCGATTTTTGGTTAAACTCAAATATCGACTATGGGATTGATTTACAAGGGAAATCGAAAGAAGAGTATTTTGAAAACTTAGAAACGTACCCCAGAGCAAAGGTCAGAAAGACCGTAGAGGCGCACGAGGCCTTTATACGGTTCTCAAACGCGTCAATCCTTACAGGTCTTACAAAGCCCAAGCCCAAGCCCAAGTCCAAGTCCAAGCCCAAGCCCAAGTCCAAGTCCAAGTCCATGTCCATGTCCGAAAAAGGCGCTGTATCACCAAAACGACCTAGCGGCCTTGGCGCAACATCACCAGAACGAAACAACCTTAGAGTGACATTCAAAACGACCGACTCGACCGACTCTATGAATCGCGACGTTCCTGAATCCAGTGCACCTAGTTTCAGGAATTTCAGGAAACCCAAAGGGAGACCGCCGAAAAACGCACAATGGAATTACAAAACGGGACAATGGGTCCAAAAAGACGAACCACACGAGGATTACCAAGAGGAGCTCCAAGATGAAACCCCCCAAGACGAAGCCCAAGAAGCGGAAGAAGAGTCTTTTATAAGAACGTTCGGCGTGCGCCTGTTTCAAGAGGACTCCCAAAAGGACTCCCAAAAGGACTCCCAAGAGGACTCCCAAAAGGACTCCCAAGAGGACTCCCAAGAGGACTCCCAAAAGGACTCCCAAGAGGACCCCCAAGAGGACTCCCAAGAGGACCCCCAAGAGGACCCCCAAGAAGCACATTCGTCCCCCCAAGCTGTCGGCAAAAGACCCAGGGGGCGAACGCCTCTTTCCAAAATATCTGGCAAGAAAATGAAGTGGAACACCGCGCAATGTGATTGGAAAGAAGATTCCGGAAGCGAAACCGACTAGAGACTTTTGCCACCGCAAACTCCATATTTAGAACCCCCCTTTAACTCGCATAAGAAAACTAGAAAATCTGACTCACCCTGCAATAATTTTTATATTTGTTAATAAAAATGACAGATGGCAGATATAGATGGAATCCGAACGGGAATTACGAGTTCAAGCATCACTGTATTTACAACATTTTTATCAACATTACTTGTAGAAGATGAATTAACTACAGTTTTTGCTGCGACTTTTTCAGTCATGTTAGCTAACGGCATCAGCGATGCTTTCGCTGTTGGAACCTCGTCGAAGGATGGTATAGATCTTACAAGAGATAGGCTTCTTGTACGTGATATAATTGTTTCTGAGATTGTTTACACTGTGCCCATCGTTCTTTTTGTTGGAAGCTTAGCCGTGCTACAACGAAAAAAACACCCTCTATTTTCTAAATACAGCGTAAATACTTTAAGATTTAAATTAACAGTTTTATCGATCGTTCTTACATACGAAATCTTGGGGATTTTCTTGGGTTGTACTTATGTTTCTGATGAAGATGTCGTAGATACTTCTATAAGGCTAGCCATAATCTTGGGAACGATTGCTTTTACAGGAACATTAACATTTATTATGACCACGTATTTAGAAACCGGGAGAATAAAAAATATTAGTAATAAATAAATGGATAAATAAATGGATGGAAAAATTAGTACTATGGTCCTACAAGAATTGAAAGTAATAAACGAAATGTCATTTGACAGTCTACGAAAAACTTGCCGTGAGCTAAGAAAGATTAAGGAAATTGATCTATCTTGTAACGATCTTGATGAGAACTCCTTAAAAGAGATATTAATGAATATAGTAATACGAAAATCTAACGAGCTTTGTCAAGAAGAAGTTAAATTACAGCGATTGGAGACAATTAAGGACGCGTTAGACACCAAAATTGAAAATATCAACCACAAAAACAACTCACTGAGCACTTTCTTGGTTGTTGCCTCTTCACTTTTATTAGCGATCCATTATAATCCATTGTAATCCATTAAAATCCAATAAGACGAGAAAAAAACTCGACAACAATAAAGGTTGTTAATAGTACTTAATTTGGGGAATATGAGGTGGTGTGTCTAGTGTTCACATTTCCGTTTTTTTGCGGGTGGTGTAAACTCTGCCATAATACTGGCAACAAAATTTTCATCTCGCGATGGCGTTTGCGGTGGTGATGGCTGCGTTTTTTCACAAATGTTGATATCTCCACAGAGTCCTATTTTTTCTGCATCTTTCTTTGTTAGCCACACCAGCTTCTCGTTTCCAAGGTCTTCTCTGAATTTGTTATCTTGCAGCGCTTGTAATATCAAATAGTCATAAACCTTGGGAGAATTCCAGAGGATATTTCTGTCAAATTTTGGGATTGATATTTGCAAAGCGTTCGTTGAGGAATAGAAAAGTTCATAATCATTAATGTACTTCAGAAAGGAAACGCCACCGAGTCGCATGACATGAAGTGTTGACATAAATTTGGTTCCATCGCGCTCGTCATCAAAAACGATATTGTTGCGTATATTTGTAGGTATATCGTTGATATTCAGAGACATTGGGTTTTTGTCTCCTATCGTATACTCACCAGATTGGTTTTTTTGGATTTTCGCGAGTCTTTTTGTCACTTTTCTGTTGTCCTGGAAATAATTTTTAGATATGGGAGGGTATGCAAATAGTTTTGTTTCTTGTTTTTTGTTCATGTTGCAATATCCAATGTTCCAATCACTCACAGACTCGTGTTCTTTGTAAAATTTGATGTAGTTGTATACAAAGTTTTTCGTCGTTAGTGCCAGAATTAAGGCCAGTTGATGGTCTCCCCAAGACGTCCTAGGATATTGCAAAACGCCAGATTTGCAACAATCAGACAAGATAGGAAGAAGTTCAATCCCGCACGTAGCACCGTATGAATAATGAAAAAAACTCTGCGGCGCAATCTTCGGATTTTCTGCTATATCGGGAAAATGCGAAGCAGTAGCTTTTAGCATCCAGATGTACTTTTTGTTGAATTTTATTTTTCTACATTTTTCGATCATAACTGGAAATATTCTCGGATACTCGTCGATTCTATCCTGCTTGCTCATTCTTAAAGTTGTAACGACGCTGCACAACTCCAGCATAGATGGGCATAAAAACATCGTGAACATCGATTCTGAATTATTTGTATCAGTCCTGAATCCCGCGGTGGCATCGAAAAATTCTCTGCTAGGAAGGGGATTTTTCCACCATTTGGCGGTCGAAGAAACACGGCCAGAATCTTGGTTAGCGCCATGAATGACCTCATTATCTTTTTGGAAATATGGATATGCCGTTAAATAAATCAAAAAATGCACATAAAAATTTCTCAGGTCAACTGTGCATCGATGTTCTTTACAAGGGTAAGTTTCTAATTTCTCAAATATTCTTTGTGATATTTCAAATATAGGAAAATGATAGTAGGGACGACTTTGTGCTCCCTTATCTTGATCTTGAAAATGTGTGAAGGTATTAAACTCGTTCTTCAAAGTATCAGCAACGTGGTTGGCTACCTCAGTAACAAATTTCCGGTGGATTAGAAGGACATTTTTTTTTTTGTTGTTTATAGAAGAAAAGCTGTATCCAAATGCAACGTCGTATGCCAATTGTTTTAATCCGTTGCTCATCAAATCGGAATAGGAAAATTCTTTGTAGTGTTTTGGTATGTATAATTTATGACCATAACCATGGGTTGTTTCCTGCATTTTCTGGAAAAAATTCAAACGAGCAAGGACAAAACAGCTCGTTAAGCAAAAACCACAGTGGTTGGTTTTTACAACATCAAGAATTTTCGAACTTGATAGGTTACAAACTGCATTCGTCAGCGCTCGTAAGCTTGGGTCGTGTTCAGGTTTTCTTCCTTGATCTTCATTTTCATTTTCATTTTCATCTAACAGGGCAAAACGCAATTTTTCAGCAGACGCGGGCATCGGTGCGAACGAAGGATCGAACACCCCCTCGCTTCGATCGGAGAACACCTGCGACAGGTCGAGTAGGTCCATTCCACGGGTCCGCGTGGTTCCGTGCTGTTCCGTTGCTGTCTTGTGTGGTTGGCTCATCTCTAGAAAAATTTCTAGAGAAATTTGAATCCGGGAATATTAATACAAAAAAAAATTGAATATTTATCTTCCGAGCGAGGAGTCGGCGAATTAATTAAACAAGGGAACGCATTCTTTATCTTTATCGAACGAAGCATTCGATTGCAACCATTCGAGCTCACCGTTGAAAATCGAACTCTGACACCAAATTATAAGTAGTGCTTTAGATATCAAGCTAAGGACAATGTAACAAAGCTCATAGTTAGCAAATGATTTTTTGGCGTCGCCAACAAAGCTATGAATGACGTAGGCTAGATTAACAAATCCAAATGATGTAAAAAGAAAGAATACTATAAAAATTAAATGTTTTATAAAATCCGGTGGTTTCCCACCTTGTTCAGTGTTTGCTCTTGCTTTGAAGTCCTCGTCCGTATCGTAACACAAGTCAAAGTTATCAAACCCAGACTTCATCGCATCGTACCATTGGTGAAAAATTGGATACCACGACGCGAGAAGCAAAATCCACCCACAAACCAACGGGACTATCTTTTCCAGGAGACCAGCGTCTCTAGCCACGGCACTTTCTATCAAGTACCCCTGCAACATTTGCACGAACGTCACGACAAAGAGTAAAATTACGATGTTTACATTTCTTATACCCGCTAGAACCGCCAATATCACGAGCATGATGCTTGCAGAACCGCCGTATTCGACCCATCTAAATGGATTTGAACCCTTCTTGATGTATGATGTATAAATTTTGTTGAAATTTCCAGCATAAAAGCAATGAGCGAGAAATGTAATACCTGTAAACACCACGGTCATCCAGAAAATATCTAGTTCAAACTCCGTTGAAAAATAACCTACATCGGGCCAACATTTGCAATTGGCACGATTGCCACTCGCAACACCACTAGTTTCATTCGTAAACCAGTCTCTTTTCTCATCGAATAAATTTACAGACGTTTTTCCTGGTGTTTCGATGAAATAATAAACCAATAGGGCAACGAGCAAGGCGCCGTGAAGACAAGATGCTCCGATATTCGAATTTATCAAAATCTTTTCGGATGCCATGAACTTACAAACTTTTATATGACACGAGATTTTTATTTTTTTATTTATCAAAAACAGAAGCTATCTAAAAGGAGCCAATTTGCCGTTAACTTAACTTACTTAGGAGTTAGTTTTCGTTGGCGTTGCAGAAGCCAGTCTATATATGGTTGAGCAAATACGACAACGACGTCCTACTGAACTTGACGACGCTTTTTGGCGGGCGGGTGGTGACAACGAGACTCGAACATATTTTTATACGTTAACAAGACTGAAGATGGGGTCGGAGGATACGTATTACTACGAGCAAGCGCACCACAATTAAATTTGACGAGTTACCTATAAAGTATGTAACTAGGGTAACTTTTCGCTCTGACAACTTGACAGTGAAGCGATTGAACGCGTGTGCGTGTTTCCAGACGTTCCCGCGTGGCTGCCACGCCGCCATTTCACGAGCTCGTCTCTCGTCTCTAATCTAATCAACACGACGCAACCGCATTAGAAAGCTGCCGCACAAACATGAGCAGCGAGTCTCCTGGCGAGACGCTTGGTGCATCCGGTGAGAAAGACCAAGCCGCTGACGAAACTAAGTGCGAAGAGTGCTTTGTTCAAGAAGCCAAAGAAATGATTGCCGTGATCATTTGTTCTAGGAGCGAAGACGATGGAAGATTTCCCACGAATCTCATTGAAACACTTTGTCAAGAAACTCAGGCGACGTATCGACTCACCCGATTAAAAGCACGTCCGTTACAACCGGAGCCCACGACCAAGAGCAAGACCTCTGCGAAAAGGAAGCATGCAGACGTGAACGTTGCCGAGCTAATGCAAACTCGCAGATTTTTAAGTGACCAAGTCAAGGAAAGTATCGGAAATGCTACCGTGTCAAGTGACGCATTAAGTGACGCATTAAGTGACGCAATGAATGGCGAGGAGGTCTTTCTTATAGTTATTATGCCAGATTCACGAGGAAAATTTCCGGAAGAAAAAATCGTTTCCTTTTGCAGGACTACGAAGGCCAATTTCTCTTACTCACACTTGAACATCGTGATTAAGAAGAAGAAAATTAAAAGAGAAAATTGAATGGTTGTTATGTCTCTTACTCACACTTGACGTGATTAAGAGGAAAATAATCGTTTATGACTGTTGATATGTCTGCATGCTTCCCCCCTCTGTTGCTGATTCTCACACTATTTCGGACTACAAATACATGCCCCACGAATATAATAGTATTTGTCTGAGTCTGATAAATGGGGGTAACGCTTTACTTAATAAGGTTGGGGTTGGAGTTGGAGTCGGGGTTAGACTTGGAATTGGGCTTCTCGAACACAAATGATTGGTCTGTGTTCGATTCGGTTCGGTTCGGTTTGATTCCGGATTCGACAACGATCAATAGTTTCCGTACGATCGGAAATAACTGGACGGCGCTTGCCGCCACAATAGCCACTATGGGCCCTTTGTAAAATCAATAAGGATATCTTCGCTTTCCACACTCATTTCCGTGATGATCTCGTATGTGGGGGAAACGCTTACTATCGGCACCGGCAAGGGTCCCGGCGACGGAATTTCTCCATTCAAGAAAAAGCTTGCATTCTGGGCCATATCTTTGGGATGAAAATACATTCCGTTGCAATTTCTTATAATGTTCGGATCGCCATCTCCGTAACAGTTCCACATTGAATGCTTTGAACGGTTCACGTAAATTGCAGCTTTAACGTTTTCTTTAAACTCAACAAAAGATGGGTTGGTATCATAATAAAATGCCACTATATTAGAATCTGATAGAGCTTTTAACAATTCTTCCATCATTTCAGCATCTAAAGAACCTGAAAGCTCTCCCATGTTAATCGCCCACAGACACGTGTGTGTACGTAAAAGATACAGTAGGGAAGCGAAGTTTTGTTTCGTTGTCATGCCTTCACAACCTTGCAAGTAAGCAACTTGAAGTTTTTCACATGATTGTAGAAATTCTAACGTCGCCTTCATGCTAATCGCGCTCTCTCTATTGCAGCGGGCGTCTCTCGTTGCACTATAGACTGGAAAACCGGGACACCTGCGTCCTAATTCATGTTTCTTTTGCGCCATAGTGCTTTGAGCAGTCATTGTCTTGTCTTGTCTTGTCGTCTTGTTGCAGCGCCCTGTTTTTAGATTAACGTGGAGCAGGAAGGACGCTCCACAATTCTCTTTTTCTAGATTGGCGTGGACGGCAGCGCTTGACGATCCACCGACTGGATCCGCTGGATCCGCTGGATCCGCTGGTAGTTAGATTAATGGCAGAGCTGACCCCGCCGTGTGCGCGTGTCGTTCTAGGACCACACTGACCGACAACGACTGCTGTCGTGTCGTCGAACGCCGCAGCAAAAAAGCCACAAGACAGTCGTGTCTGTCACTTTTTTTTGTCTAGAGATTAAGATCCAGATGTACGTGTTAGTTAGCTAGCTAGCTAACTAGCTAGGGTACAAAAATAGGGGTAGGCAAAATATTTATGTTTACTCGTCGGGGATACTCGTTTTCCCGGGTAACGCGTGGGGCTTTTGGTAAACTCCCCTTTCTAGGTTAGATAGGATCATTTCGAGCTTCTTGCTTTTTTCCAGATCAATTTTTTTCTTTTCTTTGCCACCTGTATCCATTGCTATACTTTCAATTGCTTTATCCAAACGTTCGCTTCCGTTATTAGTATCAAAAATGCACACGTGCGCTCCACATGGAGTGTAACAGAAGAATCCCTTCTTAATCATAATTTTTGTTAGGCATAAAATCAAGAACCCAACAAACCCACACTCGGCATACAAAACTTCCTTATCTTTCATATCATATATATGCGTTTACTTTATTCTACTTAAATTAAATAATAAATCAATATGGAACCTAATCTATCCTTTTGTACACATATAAATGTTGTTGTAAACGACGAAAATTTACCTTTATCGCCCAGTAATGTTTTAAAATCAATAAAATATCTTAGAGCAAAACAGTTTAACAGAGAGGTCATAATAGAAAACATAATAAAGAATTGTAACCAAATCGAATCTGTGCCGGAACTGCTACGTGGGATAGTGAATGAATATTTAGATATGAAAGAAAAATCATATTTTGAGAAACACTTCAAGTGTTTTTGCTTTTGAATCGCCGTTACCTTGGATTTTGGGTTCCGCTTCGGGTTCCGCTTCGGGTTCCTCTTCGGGCTCCGCTTCGGGCTCCGCTTCGGGCTCCGCTTCGGGTTCCGCCTCGGGCTCCGCCTCGGGTTCCGCTTCGGGTTCCGGTTGTTCAAGCTTGAACTTCTTTCTTTTTTTGCAAACGGGTGCTACATTTAAAAAGTTATGGGCCATTAAATATGAATCTGCAAGATCATCTGATTTTTTTGTCTGTGAGAACACTTGAATCCATTTGTCGTAAATAGGAGTTGTAGAGCATGCGTCATGTAAAATTTGACTTACTTTTATGACTGCATATTTCTTCCTTTCTGAGTATTTTTTGGGGGCTTCCGCGCCAAGCTTTGATTTTGGTGATATCATACTAATTCTTAATTGACAATTGATTGTAAGAAACCAGGCTTGTATTGAGTGTTGTAAACATTTCATGGCCGTATTAGAATGCTTTCCAAACGTCCCCGCGGGTTGGTTTTCTATTATAATATTTTCAATGTTCTCACTTAAATATTTGTGTTTATTCAGAGTACAAACTAAAGCCTCGACCTGGAGAGAAATTGTTGGTTTTGTTGGCCATTTTTTGTTTGTTTTTTCAGTCCAATGTTGGGAACAATCTACACATTTCCACGCTATGATTCTGTTTGGTTTCTCGAGAACACAAAAACTGAGGTTTTTTAAACCAACATCAATTGCTAAAACTCTCATTCGAAATATTTGAAAGAAAACAATTTAATTTTAATTTTAATTTTAATTTTTTTTCTTGTGGTTTACAAATGAGGCCTATTGATATAATTTTATTTCTCTCTCTTTGTTCTGGAATTTTCCTCGTCGCTCTTGTTGTGGTCATCGTCTTGCATGTCAGAAAAGTAAACGAATTGAAATACGATGAACCGATGTGGAACGTCATGTTGAACGTTAAGAACGGTGGATTGTACGAGAAAGATGTAGCCTTCCAAGATGATTCTGTACCGAATGCTTCAAAGAACGATTATGTGATGTATTATAGTCACGACAAGACATCAAAGGAAATAGTTTTGATATCCAGGTTACTTCCCACCAAAGAACAGAACTGCATGTTTCTTCAGACAAATGGTTCAAGACCCGATCCAAAAGAGAACTACGAATCATTTTCTACCGCAATGCCGTTTGGAATCGAGGAAGTAGTAGATCTGGCAAATCAAAGGACGGTATCGTGTGGTGGATATTTAAATGTCCCTGACCGGAGTAACGCAGTTCCGATCGGGTTCGATATTGCAAAAGGTGACATTGTTCTTGTCGTTGACACCCTGGAGAATTGGAGACACGCGACCATTGGACCAGGTTCACAAGACGGGGAACAGGTAACAAGCCCCCAGGATGCCTCCATATCGGATTCACACGGGTTGTTCAAGTCGGACGTGCTTTGTATAGACGAGTGGAAGAATGATGACAAACGAGAGGTATTTGATGACCAGGACCTTTTCTTTACTTTTATAATCAAGGGCTCCACAGCAAATTACTTTGTAGATAAAAATATAGTACATTCGTCAAATATCGGAATCGGTTCCGAGGGTTCCGACGGGGAAGCTATGTTCGGGAGCGGGACTACGTCTGTATTCGATAATGTTGGAGACATCATAAAGAGTGAACACGTGGTGGACGTCGGCAAAATTACCAATGCTACCATCTGGTTTGACGGGAAACATAGCTTGAGACATAGACTTCACAGGGCTAAGAAAGGGGCTTCAAACGTTTATCATAATACTACCCACGCAGTTGATACTTATGCTACAAATACATACCACGAAGCAGTGTCTGGAATTGAAAACGTTTTCGATACCGTTGCCGGCGCGGCCTGTGTGACCTGCAAAACGATAAACGAAATAGCCTTGCGAGCTTCCAAAGCGGGGTTTGTGGCTTTCGGAATGAATGCCGGATGTGCGGCGTTGGCGGCAAATCTTCAAGGCATCGTGGCTCCTTATTTGATAGAATGTCCCCTCTGTGAATCGATTCCCGTCTCTGGGACAACAGCATGTGTGTCCGTTATGACAGCAACCGAAGAATCGATAACATCTAAATTTTTAAATATGAAAAAATTGGCGAAAGAGATGTGTGAACACGAAAAAATGTGCTAAAAAAATCATTTAGTAAAGTAAATACTAAATGCTGATGAGCACAAGAGAACAATCTCAGGAAATTATGGAACTTGCGTTTTCACAGTTCGACGAAATACCATTATTTGTTGCAAGTTCATGCGTACCAGAGGTTTTGGTTCCTCTTATGGAAGATTTCCAGAAAGACCTCGGTATACACACGAAAAATGTAAAAATCCAGCACAAACGCGCCGATATCGCCAATATCCTTGTTGAAACGATAGAAGAAACTCAAACTTCCTCTGAATATTTAGAAGTTGTAAAAAGAAGATTGTCAATTTTAGTTGCAGAGGAAAGAAGGAAGCAAATAGCGTCAGAGGCGGCAGAGTACAAGCTACTTGTTCCGAGGGGATTGGCGATGCCGACAAAACCCATGTATATAAGGCAAATAGAAACGAGTCTAACGAAGCGAAATACGACATTTGAAGAACCACAATCTTTCTCTGAGCAGGCCGATAGATATATTCTCGATAAACCAATGGATTCGGCGAACTCGGTATATTCCGGATACGAACGTTTAAACTATAACAAATTTACGAAAAAATCACAAATGGATTCCGAAAAAATCCATGCGCTGACGAGCGCAATCGGAAAAAAATATTTTTCTTAAAATATTTTCTAAAATTAACATGGCATCAACAACACTGGTTGATCCCGTCGAATCGAAAATATCAAAAAATACATCTAGTGTCATTGAAACGAAAAAGAAAACAAACAATTCAAACGAAGACGTTGTAAATAAAACGTGGACACCGTTACAATATGGGTTTGAAGCATCCAACAACAGCCCTACACATACCAACATCTTTAAATTAAAAACGGACTTTATGAAAGTTTTTGATTTGGAAGAGAATATATCTAAAAGACCGTATGAAACGGCCAAACTTAGAAACGTAATGAACAGATGAAAGAATGAAAGAATAAAAGAATGAAAGAAAGATAAAAATATATTGATATATCAAATAAATGACAGAGTTTTGTTTTTTTGATCATCAAGCACGCAATGACTTGAAAAAAAAGAAAATATATGTTCCAAGTGTCTACAAAAACGTTCGATCCGCTTGTAGAAAAACCCAGAATCTACAAGGCGTTGCTACGTCGCCCAAAACGGGGAAACTTCAATATTATTACAGAAGTAAATATATAGAAGAAAAAAAAAAAGAAAAATTTAGGCGAATGAAAAGATTTCTCGCAATAATATCACAAGTACGTAAAGATGTAAAAAATCTTTTGCATCAAGGAAATTTACGTGAAAGAAAAATTTCCCTTGCCATTGGGTTGGCGAACGTATGTAGTTTTCGAGTTGGAAGTACCACAAACAAGAACCCTGGGGGGATAACGACCTTAAAGACGAAAAACTTCACAAACGGTTCCATTTCGTTTATTGGTAAAGGTGGAAAATTAAATACTTGCACAAAACCGGTCGACATTCCAGAATCTCTTCTACGAAAATATTTAATGAATCCTCCAACATCTAAAGATATGAATAATTTTCTTTCATTTTACGGAAACTTTACCATGAAAGATTTTAGAACATTAAATGCAAATCGGTTATACATCTCCCATTTAATAGAAAATCAAAAAAAAGGAAAATATTCGTCTAAACAAAACATTTCTACGGAATCAATACGAGAAACAGCGAAAGAGATGAATCACAATATTACCACGCTACAAAAACATTATCTGCATCCAGTGATTGTAAAGTTTTATTTAAATGAAAAAGCACCTTTCATATTTACAAAACACATGACGACGAAAAGTAGCGAACGGATTCTTCATAGATTTTTGTCGATCGTTTCCTCTTCTGCGTTATCTTCGCCGGCTGTTTGAATATTACTATTTTTACATGTTCCAGACTTGTATTTGTTTAATATCTTTTTTGAAGCGTCGTTTTTGAATTGAAACGCAGCTTTGTAACATTTCGAATTCGCTAACGCAGTTCTATCTTTAGGAAACCGACAAATCGCATTTTTCGTATCAACAACGGCAATAGGATCAAAATGTGAATTGTGAGTCCAGGCTATTAAAACGACGCTCCAATTGCTGTTCGGCAACCTAGAATCAACCGGTCTGTCGTCGTTGCACATATTTGCATCTAATGTGATTCCACAATAAGGGATTCCGCCTTTGGCAAAATCATAAAATATAAAATTAGTCTTTGTCCAACATGAAAAAGCGTATATAGCCCACAAATTTGCCCATGCTGATGGATTTTCAACTTGTTTTCTTGCGACTCGGGCACAGGGTGCTAAATGCGTGAGCTTTTTCTTCTTCCAAAAACTATTCCAGTTTTTATCTGTAATATCTCTTTGGAAATTTTTCCTCAGGTTTTTCCCAATTTTTTCCTGCGACCGAACAGAATGTTGAAGATAATTATCATAATTAAGAGCAGCGGCACACGAGTTATAGAAACACGAACCGTTTCCTATTACAGAAAATCGAACCCAGCATGAAGTTTCCTTCAGGGTCAGAAAATGTCTACTGAGTTCATCAGGCACTTTCTCGAAACAATTTGGTGCCAAATAAGAAGTTGTCATCTTAATAATAGGAAATAATATTTATACGTCAACGGGGTAATGGTTGATTAGTAATCTAATTTTATAGATTTTGTGCAACTTCCATCTTCCGTAGGATAACCCGTATACTTATTATGCAAAGCCCCGATTGTAACGGAAAGGAAAAGCACATAATAAATAGCAGACACGAGGGACAAATACACCCAATTGATTTTCCGATCCGATCCGAAAATTTCAGTTATAGATTTCATGCTAATACCGGGGTTAGGCTTTGTCTGCAAATCAACACATGTCCAAATAATTGCTAAGACCGACAAAGTTCCAAATATATTATTTAAGGATACTTGCGCGTCCCATACGGGTGAAATGCCATTTTCATATTGCCTTGGAGCATATCCGGTCTGTGACACGGTTCCGATAAAATCAAAACACAGGTGCTTTGCAAATTTTGCGTGGTCTGTTTGGTGCCAATATAACTGGGCATAAGAAGAAAATAGGAGGTTTATAGCCCCGAGGAACAAAATTGACATTGGGACGTAGAAAAGCAAACGCTGTCCTCGATTCCCTTCGCCGAATACCCCGGGGAATAACACCCCGCATTCAATAATTAAACCAGAAAGAACCACCAGCCCGTAAAAAATCGTCTGCAATATCCTAACAGCAGATGCTCCTTCGACCGACCCATCAACGTCTATACCGGCGCTCAGTTGTTGATATTGATTGCATCCGTATTTTCTAGGACCAAAGCTTGGGTCTCCCAACCAGACGCCGAACATATCGTATGGATTGTAGAGCTCTTTGACACCTGCTTCATTAAACAACAAAAACATGTACTGCAACAACATAAACATGATGAGAAAGAAAATCACAATATACCACGTGCTCGGAGACATTTATATTGTAATATATTTTCTTAGTTTTGTTCTTTTTTTTTAATCATTCATTATTTGTTTACTCAATTAAAACACCAAAAGCAAGATCGAACTAAACAACTACAAAGTCTATTCCCCACATCGTGGATGCAGCTGGTTGAGCATACCCTTGCCAGATTACGAGACGTATTTCAAAACTAGTTGTTGTTTTGTTCATAACCATTGACCCAACAACGCTTGGTAACGGAGTAGCATTGCCAGTATTGCTTCCTTGGACAGACACCATATAGTTTTTGTCTTTCATGGGATTCGCAAAATTAACTTTTATTTTGTATGTCCAATGGTCATCACTCAAATGCCATTTTTTAGCACTGCAAGCTTGCCCGGCGTCAAGTTCATCTTGCCCGCAGACGGCACCGTCGTTAGATGCCATTTTAGAAATACTTGATATGTTGAATAAGCCCGACGTACTAAAGACATCGTCGAAACCGCTTTGCGGATTCGATCGTGAGTAATGTCCCTTCGCTTTTACAAGTTTGTGCGCATCAACGGATTCTCTTCGAAAAACTGAGAAATACAAAGACACGGCCGCGATAGCTAAAATCAAGAGTGCGAAAATGACAATGAGAGAAATGGCGTACTTTTTCATTTTTTCAATTCGTTTGTTTATTAAACAAGTATATTTTTTCGAAAATTCGAAACAAAAAAAATATATTGACTAATAAAATGGCATCGACCAACAAAACTTTATATGCGAAAACTATCATCGAAGATACTGCTCAAGCTGTACTTCGTCTTGTCAAAAAGGACGAAAATGTTTTGACGGGCCTGTTTAAATTCGTCAAGTACGCGATGACGCACGTCGAAAAAATAAGCAATCTGAACGGTGTTGAGAAGAAGGAGCTCGTGATCGACATTGTTCATAGAATAATAGAGATCGACGACGGCCCCCTAGACATGTTCGATGAAATTTTCAAGCCGATGGTGCGCGGTGCGGTCGAAGAATTCGTCGACATTGACAAAAACGGGTTCAAACTCAAACTCAAAACGAACCCATGCAAAAAATTATTTGCTTGTTGCAGATGAGTCACATGAAAAAAAAAAATCTCTCTCGGTAGGATTCGAACCTACGACCCTAAGATTAACAGTCTTATGCTCTAACCAACTGAGCTACGAGAGACGCCCCAAGCCAGGGAGATCGGGTACGAAATACGACAATAAATAATTTCGAGAACCGTGAACGCATGGAGTTTGAGTTTGTGATGATGGGATTTGGAAAATTTAAATTGTTTTTTTTTGCCATTTCTAAATTCTAAATTTAAATTGTTTTTTGCCACATTCAATTGTTGGACATTTATTGGACATTTATTGGACAGTTATTGGAGCGTTTCCAACCTCCAACCCAATACAAATGCCTTCTTTCCTTAACAGA
>Ga0209709_10000955_pt1 | contig 27201 bp, 12 predicted proteins | sample ArcticOcean_MG_C_2_FD_187435 | JGI IMG/M metagenome (GOLD analysis project Ga0209709, IMG submission 187435) | Marine microbial communities from western Arctic Ocean - ArcticOcean_MG_CB4_136 (SPAdes) (version 2) | ecosystem: Environmental > Aquatic > Marine > Oceanic | place: Arctic Ocean...
ACACCTATTGGTGCTGGCTCAGTTACTGCGGACAGCGCAGTTGACGGTGGAGCAGAAGCTACTGGATTGGGCTTCGACAGTAATGGAACCATATGGACCGTATCTTGGACTGCTTCGGGCGACCAAGGTGATGTTGATTCGTGGAAGGTCTGCTATACTCGTGGAACCTTCACTGCGGCTCAAATGGATGAGACGACTTGTCTTCCTGTCTTAACAGGAACCTCAATTGATATCGACACCGCAAGTTGGTCTGCTGGTACATACACCTACCACTTTACTGCAGTGCCAGTTGATGCTTTAGGCAACTCCTTTGCTGCTGGTTCAATGAACTCACAGGAATACCAACGTGATGGCGATACCGAACCTGGTGAAGATGTCCTTCCCAGTGATAAAGTTTCATCCGGTGTCCCAACATGGACATGGGGCATCATTGGTGGTGTCGTTGTTATCGCTTTCATCGCCGGTGCTTTCATCCTCTCACGAGGAGGATCTGGCGACGAAGGAAAGGACTGGGACTACTGATCTCTAGACCTGACCAATAAGCAATCATCCCTCCCGGTGGGAGGGAAGAGCCGCTGAGGGGGCTGTTTCGACGGCCCTCTCAGCCCTTTTTACTTTAATTTCATACTCTTCTTCAGCTTCATTCTCTTTTGCAGATGATGTAAATAAATTGAACACGTTTGCTTGTCATTCAATTGAACACTTTAGGTTGTTATTCTCTTCAGATGGTACAAATAATTTGACACGTTTGTTTCTTCATTTGAACACTTTAGGTTCTTGATATCTTCTTCACTTCATACTCTTTTGTAGATGACGTAAATAAATTGACACGTTTGTTTCTTCATTCGAACACTATCGGTTGTTGTTATCTTCATCAAATCGAAACATATCAGATCAAAAATGTACCTCATGAAGTTTCTGAATATTGCATCGTATCGGTTTTGTAATTTTTACAAACGGTACGTACCAATTATTGTTGCGAATGCGAGTCAGTATGCCGATTCAAAGCGCTAATTCAAACTGAGAAATCAAACCATTCGCACCCCAATTCCTATAAGGGGGACAAGGCGTGGGATGCTTTGCATACAATCCGTATGAGGTGAATGACATGTTGGGAATAATGAACAAAAATAAAAGAACTGTCTTTAACGGAATTGGCGTAGCACTGTTGTTGTGCGCATTGATGGCCCTAATGCCTATGGCTGGGTTTGTCGATAACAACGCAGGTGATGTGGAGTTTGTAACTACAAACGACACAACGGAGGAGGAATTCTTCGCTTTGCCAGATACCAAAGAGACTGTTGAATATGAAAACGAACCATCCGATGAACTTATCGGCATGAGAGACCAAACAACCAAGACCTTCATCCAAGAAGATGGCAAGTTCGTGCAATTGACGCACGAAACTCCAGTCCACTTCATGGGCGATGATGGAGCATGGACAGACATTGATCTGAACATCGCTGCCACAGCAAACGGTTGGGACGTAATGGATAATACCTTTACAACTCAATTCGCTTCTGAAATGGCATACGGTGTTGCACTTCAAGTCAACCAGTTCGTCGACCCAATCATCGTTGGAATGAATCCAACGTTGATGACCATCGATGAAACTGGAACTGCCCCTGAACCATTTATGATCACTTCATCGAACAAAGAAGTGACCGTTGGAGGAAACATGATCCGATACCCTGTCGCTGAAGGATATGCTCTTGACTATACCGTCGAGAACACAGAGCTCAAGCAGAACCTCGTGATCAGTGAGCGTCCGGTCCTTGAACCACACGCTGCTTGGTTCGGTTTCTCCGAAATCATGCAAATTCCAACCGGATATGCTCTTTTCCTCGGGGAAGACATGCTCGGTGAAGAAATCACACAAACTCAAGAGAACCTCGACATTCGAAACATCGAGACTGGTGAATTGCTCGCTCAAATCCCAGCCCCTGTTGTCTTCGAAGAAGGCGCTGAAGAACCGTACCTTGGAACCTACTTTATCCAAGTATCCGACTCACAGGTTCTCATTTCTACTGTTGTTGAAGCTGAGTGGTTGCTGTCCGATGACCGCGTTTTCCCGCTGGCCATTGACCCGACCATCAAGGTCTACAATGCAGGCGGTGGCTATTGCTACAAGAACTACAACCGATGCTATGTAAGTACCAGTGGATACCTCTACCATCGTTCCACATGGGGCGTATCAGGCAACATTGACTATTATACCCCATACAACCGCTACACTTTCACCTCAGCGAGCGCTTTGCCAACTGGCGCAAGTGTCGATGCTATTTCAGTCAAGCAATACTGGGCATACAAGTATGGAGCCTCGACCGCAAACAGCGTTAGCCTCTCCATTATGGAAAACTGCGGTTCAGGTTCATCCTCTTACGGATGGACAATTCCTGCTGCGCCTTCAGGCGGATGTTCTGGTGCACTAGCACCATCTGCATATTCGTTTTCGTCCAGCCAGTACAATTCTGCAAACGCCCGCAAAGTGATCGTTTCAACTCACCACAGTGCAACATTTGATACAATTTCCCCAGGTTCAGCATATACACCTGGATGGAAAACAGCAGATGTCTGCACTTCGGCTACAACTTGCGCTTCGAGCACCGCTGCGGGATACATCACCGCTGCACAGAACGGTACTTCATCGGTCGCAGTTAGCGCCAAGGTCACTATAAGTCAACGTCTCGATATGCGTGCATCCCACTCAGGTTCGTACAATTCCTACGTCGCAGTGACCTACTCTGGTGGTACTGATGCTGATGCTCCAACTTCGAACTTCGTTCCGTATAGCGATGTTACTTCATACATTGAAGGTTCTCGAACTTTCTTTGTTACATTGACCGATCTAGCTGGAATTGACACAACATCTGCAAATAAGCCGACCCTCAACTACGCCCTCGACAATGGTACATTCACCAGCATTGGAGCAACCAGCATTGGAACCTGTTCAACAACATCTTCCTCATGCCGATTCAGTGCCACAATCCCTTCCATCTCTGCAGGCGAATACGTTGAATACTATTGGAAGTTCCAAGACCTCAACTCAGCAGTGAATGTTGGATACGACCCTGTTCTAACAGGGACGCAAACAACACCAACACCATACTTTTTCGCTGTTAATGATATATTGGACGCAGGAGATGACAAGAAATTGACTGTGCTTACAACTGATGTTCATGCAGGAAGTACGTTCACTCCAACCAGCAGCCAATTACTCGACCGTCAATTTACACACTTTGATGGAAGCGACGAATTCTACTTTGAATTTGATGTTTCAAACTGTGGTACTGGTTCAAATTCATGTTGGTATTCATCCGCTAACAACAACTATTTCTACAACAACTGGATGGCGCAACACTCAACAGTTGCTCCTTCTGGATACAATGGAATGGGTTCCTCTTCTCAACGCTCAAACCTTGATAAGTTGCACCAAACGGATAGCGGATATCTCACAACAAGTGCACAGAATGGGCCAGGAATGAATCTCCTTTTCCTCTATGACGCTGGTGAAGATGCCTTTGCTATGGTTGGAATTGGAAGCTCCCCGTCTATTGACGAGAAGCTAACTGGTGGTGACTCCGCTACAAACTCCTACAACTATGGATACACCAAGTCATTCAAGATTACTCTTGGAGCTGACACAGCAACTGGACCAAATTATGGTGGTCACATGGGTAAGTTCGCATTCGGTAACGCCACAGGCGGTGCTGGAACAAATGCTAACCGACTTTGTGTTACCTCCAACGGTTTCACCTACTTTATGCGAAGTCCTTACAGCAGCCGTGACCAGTGTTCCGGTGCTTACTACTACGCAGGAAGTTCCAGCGGCACAACCAGCTATGTTTGGTCTGGTTGGGCTCTTGGAATGGGATACTACGGTCGAATGGCCGGAACAGGCGATGTAACCTACAAGATCGGAGGCGTTGCACCAACACCTGACACCTTCGCTCCAGCTCTCGTCCACTCTGCACTTGCAGACTCGCACAGCAAATCTCGAACCATCGCGGTAACCTTGTCCGATGCTGGTGACCCACCAAGTGGTCTCAACGTCAGCACAACTGTTGGCATCGGGCCAACTTTGTATTACCGCGTCACACCTGATGGCGGTACTACAGGTTCATGGATCAGTGAAAATTTGAACCCAATTGGTTCACAACGCACAGCATGTATTACTGCAGTTTGTTCCTGGTCTCATGACATCGAAGACCTTGAACGCGGTGACTCCGTCGAATATTACATGACCGCAAGCGACCTTTCAACCGTTGCGAGTGGAATAAACTCTGTAACCACTGCAACGTCAACTTTCGAAGTCGGTGACCCGAACAAGATGTTCATCGTCGAATGGAGAGATATGCAATACTCAAGTAATACAATAAAATGTACTTACCAAGCAGTATTTTATGACGTTACAAACGAAATCGAATTCAAATACGATGATGATTGTAAGGTCCAATACGATGCAACATCAGTTGGTTTCATGGATCAAACCCGTACAAAGGGTCAAACTATCCGACATTCGACAAGCACCTCATACCTCGGAACGAATCCCCACACCAACAACTACCGTATCACTACGGGCAGTGGTGACGGTTCATGGGAATCCTTCGACCGTGGAATGACTGGTTTGGTCAATGCAGATGCGTCCGATATTATGGGCGATTCCAATGGACGACCAACAGGATATTACTGTGCTTCTTCGTATTACTGGAACTCTTGGAGTTCGAAGTGTGCAGATAACATCGCAATGCCTGAAGGTTTCAACTTTACTTACTTCGGCACTGATTACAACTATACCGATTCCCTTGACCGAATTAACCTTGGTCGACACGGTAACATGCACTTTGTAAGTAACGGTGCAACATCGAACGTGCGCAGTATGACTACTTGGTATGGAAACATGCCAACGTTGCCATACTCTTCGAGCAGTTATGCTCGTGCAGGATTGATTGCTCCATACTGGTCCTACTACGGTTCTTACTACTGCTATCAAAACTCAGCCTCAGATTGTGGTGTATACTACCGAACCATGCCTTTCGAAGGTAAGGGGACAGATGTCACCTCAGACATCACTCAAGATACAACTTGGGATTTGGCCGACAGTCCAGTTCGTATCAACCCAAGCAGCGACTATCTTTCGGTATCCGCTGATTTGACCATTGAAGCTGGAGTCGTTGTTCAAATGGGTGCTGCTAAGGGAATTTCCTTTGACGGCGCATGTGACCAAATGACCATCAATGGAAACGCCTCGAATCACGTTCTTTTCGAAGCACTTGAAACCGAATGGCTTGGATTGGCTTTCACAGCTTCTTGTTCAACAGGAACCGATGACCGCCACGTCTTCTCTTATGTCGACTTCAAGAATACCTCTGATGCCGCAATTGCAGCAGGTTCCCGCCACGGCTCGAACCCAAGCAGCACCGGTAACGTTGGTAACTTCAGCATGGATCACGTGACCTTCACCGATGTCGGTTCCGCTTTCTCTCACGGAAGTGGACAAGGCACCGTAGTGTCGATGAACGAGTTCCAAGTTGATGGAGCAGATAGTTCATGTTTCAACTTTGCAGAAAACTCTGTTGTTTCACTGACCGAAGGTTCCTTGGAGGACTGTAACACAGATGGTAACTCCGGTGACGGTGCTATTGTCAACGTTGCAGGTTCAACTGGTGGTTCTCTTTTCCTTGAGAACACAACCATTAGCAATTCATATGTCAACTTGATTGATGTCGATTTGCATATGGTCACTGTTTCAAACGTCACTGCTACCGCAACTTCAGCACAAACTGGTGAAGCACTCGGTTCCTCTGCTGGCGCAGGTGGAGAAGTTGTTCTGAACAACTTCGTCGCTGACGACTATGCCTCGGTTTCGATTGACGCAATCGACATGGTAATGTTGACAGATGTTGACTTTGGTTCAGCAGCGGTAAGTTTCTACCCTGGTGGACTTTCATCGTCCTCAACAACTGGTGCATCTGGCGATAACGCAGTCTTTGACGATGTTACTGCTGGGAACATGGTTCTGCGTAACCTCCAACCTGGAACGTTTGATGATGTGACTCTTGGGGATTTGACTATCTCTGGTGACCCTGCTGTTTCTTCGACTGCTCTCTACTTGAACAGCCTCGACGCAGGTAACGTCGTAATATCTGGCTGTGGCTGGAATATTATTGCTGTTAGCATGGCTGCAGAACTTCTCTCTTCGAATGGATGTTCCGCTGCCGTAAACACAATTGTTGTCTCTAACTCAGCGATTACGCACACCTCAACAACCGAGTCTGCTCTCTATGCACGATACTCTGACATTACCGTTGGTGAAAGTGCAGTGACTTCAACGACAGCAGGAGCAGCCTCTCCTTATCTCGCACAAGCAGATATCAACTCTGATATTCGGCTCATCGCTGTAACTCAGGACGGTAGTGATTGTGCTGATGCAACTGGTGCTACTGGAGACTGTGATGTTGATGTTGCATCCTCATCCGGTGAAATCTGGTATGGTGGAATTGCAACAATCCGTACTTTCCGAGTTGCAAATATCAGTGGTGTTTTAACAAATGACTACAAATCGGGACACACCGTTTCTGCAGCAGTGGTTGACAGTTCGAATTCTGAATTGTTTGAAGTTGGAAGCCACGTGACTGATGCGACAGGTTCTGCAAGCGTTTGGGTCATTACAGGCGACGAGACTGGGAACATCTACGAAGACCACAACCTTCGTGCCTTTGGCCCAGCCGGACAAAACGAAACTTTGTCGACTGAAACTTGGTATCAAGCGCTTAACGATGGTAATTTCACCATTGGCAGCAGTATCGACCTCTTGCTCGAGCCGGCACCAGTTAACTTCGATGGAACTGCTATGGACTGTGCTTGGATGAGCAATTATGTCGATCCAGACAACGGTGCTCCACTGCCAACCAATACTACGGAATTAACCGCAGGTGGTTTACCAATCTTTGAGTTCGATGGAACACCATTGACCCTCTCTGCTGATTTGAATCTTGATGGCTGTGAAGTACGACTTATTGGAGCATCACTCAAAGTAGCGAGTTCTGCAACCAGCAGTCCAGTTCTTTCATTGACCAACGGTGGAAAACTCGTTATTGGTAACAGCCCAGTTTCTACTGGCGCCGTTAGTGCAATTTCTCCAACATACGGGCTACACTTGAACGTAGTTAGCGGTTCACTGATCATTGATGGTGGCGTTCTTCGTGACGTTGCTCAAGATTCAACAACCGGTGCCGCACTTCTTATTGGTGATGGTGCAACATTGGGACTGATAAACGGTGGAATTATCTACGGTTCATCCACAACCAATGACGCTATGGCTACTGTGAAGATTAACGGTGGAACGGTCACCATCGCAGATTCCTCCATTATAAACAATGGACAAACTGGAACTGCTCTTTGGGTCGAAGCCTCTGGTGGCTCTATTGACAACATCGTTGTCAAGAACGCTGCTGTTGGTATTCAAGCCTACAATGGTGCTCCTCAAGTTGATGGATTTACAGCAACAGACAACACTGTTGGTGTAGATGTCTACGGTGGTATGTCTCTACCTACCATTTACCGTAGTACTCTCCTTAGCGGTCAAAGCGCTGGTTGGACAACCTACAAAATTGACTTGTCGACTTACTTGGGTGATGATTTCCTACAAGTTGGATGGAACAGTATCTACGGTGGCGGAAACGCTCACCCAATCTACAACTATGCAACAGCAAAGTACTACATGATTACCGACCAATACAAAATTGAATTGGAAGATAACGCTGGAAACGCTTGGAACATTACCAGTGCCTCTGACGATGGATACTATCCATACAGTGCTTCAGATCCAGCATCTGGCGATGGTACTCACGCTACTTACACAGAGGGTGCTGCCGGTGGTGTGCCAAGTTGGGATTGTAACATGTATGGTTACAGCTATGGTCCAAATTATCAAAGTTCCAATCGTGGATACTTCTACTACATGTGGCAAGCATTAGCTGGAACCAACCCAGGTTACCCTGGTTACTACCAACCGCCTCCGCAGTTCGGTTTCGCTTGGGAGAACATCGAAGATGTTAGCCCAACTGGATCCTACGCTTACTACCCATACCATTACTGGGGTTACTACTACACCTCATACCATGGTGGTCAAGGTGCCTTCAAGCCACCTCAAGGATACAGTGGTTCATACAACGTCTGTCTTGACTATGCATACTCATACTACATGAGTGCAGGTGAAGGCGCTCGTGTGACCATGCCTACGGTTGATATCTCTGCAAGTAACCTTTCAAAGGTCTCGTTGTATATCGATGTCATCCACAACCGTGCAGACAACTTCCAAGACCGCTTGGAGTTCGTTGCTCGTTCGAGTAATTCTGTATCAGACCTTATCGATGCAAACTACCTTCGTGAATCTGGCACTCCGCTCTTCAAGGACGGAACAATCACCGGTGCTGATACTGGTGTATCAGTTGGTGGCGCATTTGCTGCCGCTCACTTCCAAGATATCACAGTGACCGACCCTACCGATGCAGGTCTGGAAATCACCGGACAAATTGCTTCGACCTCTGATGGTTTAGAAGTGACTGGTGGAAACTATGGTATCCTTATCGGTAATTCAGCATCTGGTTCAATGGACCTTGAAAACATCGATCTTGATGGACAAGCTCTTGCCGGTATCTACTATGCTAAAGATCTTACAGGTAGCCTTTCAGGTAGTGTGGCTAACAGCCTAGGAGCAGCATACAAGTATGGTCCGAATACAAATAACGATGTTTCATTCAACAGCGTTTCGATTCTAAACAATGCAATCGGTGTTGAAACTTCAGGTAAAGGAGACATCAGTATGACTGATGTCACCATGGCGAACACGAAGGATATTGTGATCAACAGTGCAACGAGTGTTGAATTTATTGAAGGAACCATTGACTCAACAACCGTTGATGTCACTGCATCTGGAGGTAAATACACTCGAATGCGTCAACTCGATGTTACATTGACTGCTGATGGCAACAATGTTGTCGGAGCTACAGTCACTTTGATTGATGCATCCGGAACAAGCTCTGGAAATGGAGTTACTGACGCATCTGGTATCGCACAAGACCTTACCTATGTGACAGAAACTGTTGACTTTGCAGTTGGTTTGGTTACACCATCGTTGGTTGGCTATGAAATCATGAGCGTTGCAAAGGTTCAGTATTACTACAATAACTCAACTGATAACGTTGCTGACTTCCGATATGCATCGCAAGGGGTTACCCTCACCGATGCACCTGGGAACGCTGAGACTGTTCCGCTGACTACTCAGATTACTGAGCGCGTTTGCTGGGCTTTCGCGAGTTCTTCATACATTTACATCAATACATGTGCCGGTTCAATGTCGGCTGCGGGTTCACGAGTTCTTAACGATGGACACGGTGGCACCATCACCGAGTATGGTTACTCTGGCGGTTTGACTGCGAGTCAATCCAACAAGGTCATCATGCTGGACGTGCCTTACTTCTATCTGAAGACGAATGTTGATTACGACTTCAACGGTTCGACCATCTTATCGACTGGTGCATTCGACTCAACGAGTACTCAACGTTGGTACAGTCAGTATCCATACGGATCTGGCGTGTTCATGAATGATGCCGCGGTCTACGGAGTCGCTGTTGATACCCAAGGTGATATGCAAGGTGTCGAAATTGGATTCTACGGTTCCCCAATTACCAAGTTCTCTGCGAACAACACTGTGTTCTCGAACATTGCAAAGATTGAAACTTCCCACGGATACAAGTCTGCTTGGGGCAGTTACATTTGGGAAATTGAAGAGGTCTCAATTACGAACTCTACAATCTCTCACTACCAGGGATACTACAATCTGAATAACGCTATCTTTTATTCAGATATCTGTGTTGTTCTTGGTGGCGGTGACGGCGCAGTCGTGAGTGGTAACACATTCTCCGACTGTGGTGTTGGTGTTATGCTTCAACGCTCACCATACTACAATTACCACACGGCTGCTGATTACGGTGCAGATAACGCAACAATTTCCAACAACGTGTTCAACGATGGTGGAGAAATTGCAGACATCTGGCTCTATTCCAATGGATACTCTGACGACGCTGTCATCTCTGGCAACACCATCAACAACGGTGATGCAGCAGCAGCAGCAATCGCGGTATACAATGGTAAGCACACACGTATGACCATTTCTGATAATACCATTAACACTGTAACTGACGGAATCTATGTCTCGAATGCTTTGGACTTCCACATCACAGGTAACACCATCAATGGTGCTGGCGATGCTGCTTACGCAGGAATGTCGATCGATGGTGGATACGGTGATATCGATAACAATTCTCTTATCGATACAGACGGTGGATTGATTGTCGACAGTGCTTCTTCACCACCTGCTCCTTCAACGTCGCTTTGTTCGATTGCCTCGAGCTCCTACTGGAGTATAACTACTTGCTCAGCCGTTCTTGTTGCTGGAAAGTCTATGGCTGTCAGCATTGAAACAGATAACTGGGGCTACGAAGCAAGTATTGATATCTTAAAGCCTGATGGAACAACAGACAGTTGGACTACTTACACCTGGGGTAATAACCAGGAATACTTGCTTGCAACATACAGCGATGCTGGAACCTATCTTCTGACACTCAGAGATTCTTACGGTGACGGTGGAACTGATGTTTGGATGGTTGAAGCCGGCGTTACTCAAGGTTACACTGGACCAACGATTGCTGACAACAGTATTACCACACCTGGACGAACTGCTCCTTCAGCAGTCGGACTCGTGTTCGAAGATTGCAGTTCAGGTATTTCAATCAACTCTGCTCGCAACGCTGTGACATTGTCTGACAATGCTATGGTGATCAGTAACTGTGACGTCACAGATACATCCTCTGTCCTTGTTGGACAAGGTGATACATTGACCGTTGGTCTCGATGCTGATAATGCCAATGCAGATTCATTGACTCTTTCGGGAACAACGATTTCAGGATACGCTACTGGTGTTGAAAAGTCCAGCGGTGAACTGATATTGGTCGGTAATGCTTCACTTTCGGGTGATGATTACGGTGTCTATGCCGAAGATACCTCTGTTCTTGCTATCAATGCAGCAGTGAACGGTGGCGCACTCGGAACCGGTCTACACGTTGTCGACAGCGATGATGTGTGGGTTTACCCAATGGACGCTTCAGGTCTCGTAGGCATGTATGTCGAAAACACACCATTCCGTTGGGATGGTGGCACATCGACTGCTACCACATCTCTCCAAGTAGTTGAATCTCAAGGGTCTGTTGAAAACATGACTTGGACGGCTTCAACCACTCAGATTAACGCTGGTAGTAATGCATACGTGACTTCGATTGGTAATACAATTGACGAAAACAAGTTGACTGTTGCAGCCTCTGCAACCATCGATGAAGCAAACCTGTTCTCGATGGTCTCGACTCACCTCACTGCAGCACCTGCAGATGAAGTGGCAATGTTGATTCAATCGACTGATAGGTCACGTGCATCATACATCTCAACCAGTTTCCAACCAGAACTCATGATCATTGATGGTAATGATTCTGACTGGAACGGTGGTAACGCCCTTAACCCATCTGGCTATGCAATGCCAGGTGTCATGAGCGGTGACGGCACCAACGACATGATGGTGACCTACATTGAAGGCGATGACCTCTATATCGGTTTGACTGGTGAAGACCTCGCTACGAGTGACGTTCTCATCTACATCAGTGTCGATGGAAGTGGAAGCAGCACCGGATACAACCTCGGTGGTTCTCACATATTGCCATTCCAAGCCAACTACGTGCTTTGGGCTGACAGTGATGCATCCTTTGACTTGTATAGTTACGGTTTCCAAGGATGGACCCCAACCTCACTCAGCACCGCTGGTGTGGATGTTGTTTCATCGAGCACTTTGACTGAAATCTCCATTCCATTCTCACGAATGGGTGGAACTCCAAGTCAGATTGACATCGTGACAATCGTTCAGGGAGAGACTGATGCAAATGTAAGCACAGTCCACCCAACGCAAACCATTGATTCTGCGAACACTCTTCAATCGTTCAATGAATACATGACCGTCGAGCTCACGCACGACGACCTTGCTGATGGTTCAATTGACGACGAAGTTCTTGTCTACCGCTCTTACAAGGGCTCCAGCACTCCAAGTGCTGCTAAGAACTACGATGTGATGATTAAGACCGCAGCAGACTGTGATTACGACTGGGAAACTGTTTCCAACTTGTCGCTTGCTACCAACGTTGCAATCAACCTTAACATGGCTCGTGCTTGCCCTGAAATACAGGCTTCACTTGTCGACATCACTGTTCTTGAAGATTCGATTGCTCACACCTTTAGCCTCACAAACGAAGCTGACGATGTGCAAGACCTCGAGGCAGACCTCACATGGACTTCTGCTGATAGTAATCTTGTTGCATTCGACAATGTTCTTGTTGACTGGAGCCAAAATGGCCACACCGTGACCATTACTCCACTGGCAGACCAATTTGGAACTATCGAATACGAATTCGAAGTTACTGACAGCAACGGTTTAACAGACAACCATACCATTACTTTCGAAGTAACCAATGTCAACGATGCACCGGTTATCTGTAATGTTGAAGAAGTAGATTGCATGCCAATCCTCTCCTACGACTCAGTTACTGATACCAGCAACCTCACTGTCGAATACATCAACGTCTTGGCTGAAGGATTCGGAACACATACCGAGTCTCTTGGAGATGTTTCAAACGCTTCCAAGTCCTACATCCGTGACATGGCAAACGAGCAAACGCCTGTTCGCCAAGTCTATGATTGGAATGCATCTGTTGAACCAACATGTGTTGTATTTACGGTTGAAGTCGACGCAACAAACTCTCTGATAATTACAGAGAATACTGCTAATGAAAAGGGTGGAATGTGTACTATCACTCTTTACTTGTCCGATGACGGTAATGAGAATACTGATGCAACGACCTTCACGATCGACTTCTCAGTCGCACCAGTGAACGATGCTCCAGTTATCTCTTTGCAAGATGAAAACAGTCAGAACTTGTTGCTCAACACTGCGGGTGACCGTGCTACAGGTGAAGGTGAATACATCACTATGACTGAAGACGATACTGGAATTGACAACCTCACTTGGTCTCTCCTACCTTTGATGAGTGATATTGACCATGATGTTCCTACAGACCATACTTGGACTGTTGTACCAACCAATCAATGCACATACACCAACTACTTTACAACGGCAATTGTTGGCACAGATCTTGTGTTTACTTTGATTCCAGACGCAACCACAAATGGTTACGATTGGGAAATCGATTACATGAACAATAACGGTATCCACCAATTGCGACCGGGTGGCCAGTCTTACTGCGCCATTACTTTGGTCCTCAAGGATACTGCTACTGCACCAGCTCATACACCGAACTACATCGATATCCCTATGTCGGACTACATCTCACATCTCGCTTCGGAAGAATTGTATGTTACAATTCAACGTGTCTCAGAGAATGTAGCTGACTACTCGATTAACGATGTATCTGGTGTCGACTTCAATGGCGTTTCCAACATCATGACCGGCACATATGTTCCTGTTACAGTGAACATTGACGCTGGTGGCGATGAAGGTCCTTACAACTACGACCACATGCTTGCAGTGACTTTCCACACGGATGGTCACAATGAAGTTGAGTCTACACAATACTACAACGTCCCGGCTTATGGAACCAGTATCCCTGCCAATGCGAATGTCTACATCACAAAGGATACGACCAAGGTCGAAGTCTCAATGGATGTTCTCACTTGCTTGAACGACCCATGTGACTTGACAGCATCTACAAATGACCGTTTCCAAGTTGATGAACCACAGTCTCACCGTTCGAACAACGGTGGCTCTCAAGGAACTATGTGGTCTGAACCTGGTCAATTCGGAGAGAATTCAAGTCAGACCTCTCTACGACGGCCAATGCTTGAAGACGATTACTGGTGTAACAACCGCTTGACTACCCTCGATGTGGAGACAGCAGAATCAAACTCCGACTGGGGCCAGTGTAACGAATACGCTTCTGGTTTAGGTTCGTTTGGTGCTTCAGCACAACCACTACCTAACGTAGTCCGCACCATCGGTGCGAGTTCAGTGCCTTCGTTCGCACCAAGTATTGTAGTTGTCAGCCTAACAGGTCTCTTTGTGAGCGCTCTTGCCTTCTCCAGCCGCCGTGCTGAAGATGAGGAAGACGCTGCTGAGAATCTTGAAGATGATGATATGGCAGTGAGCCCAGTTATTGCAACGATTTTGATGGTTGCAATCACCGTGGTTCTTTCTGGTGTGATTTATGTTTGGGCCAGTAGCCTTGCAGATACAGATGTCAAGGGTGTTCCTTTGATGACCTTCGACAATGTTGAGACCGTTAACGGCTTTGATGCTGAAAAGGGTCATTGGAAGATCGCTGTTTTCTCGGCTGATGATGGCTTGGCAACTCAAGCTGTTGAAGTCAGGTTGTTCTACCTTGATAGCAGCGGAACAGACCAGGTTAAGACTTACAATTTAGCAGATACCGAAGGCGTGTATGGCTTTAGTCCATCGAACAGTGACTCTATGGTTACGTTCATTGACCAAGTCACACCCGAAGGCAACGGCGATATGGTTTCAACCTTCAACGCTGGTGACGAAATCTACGTGCGAACACACGATACAGATGGAACACCTCTTGAAGATGTGAAGATCCAACTAACCTATGCTCCTGGTATTAGCGATGGTGCGCTCTTGCGCTCCTGGAATGGTTTGGCATACAACCTTAGCTGATTGTTTAGTAGTATCTGAAAAAATCGGACGCATTGGGGAGGGGCAATTGCCCCTCCTCTTTGTCTCCCGCATTCCAGCGATGGGATGACTGTCTCTTCGGAGACAGAGATTTACCCGATCGCAGGGGGTTTCCGTAAGGGGCCCCCTGCCTTCGTCCTTTTTTTCTTTGACTTCGGTCCTCTTCTTTTCATTTCATTCTTTCATTGAGCGAAGCCTTTCAAGGAGGGCAGTGTTCAGAGGAATGAGCGACATGGTTGAACCGGCAGATATCCCCAAGACAACCTGTGTCGTTTTTGATTGCGATGGAGTTTTGGTTGATGCTGTGAGTTCTTGGAGAACTCTTCATGACCATTTTGGCACCGATAATGCGTTCAACCTTCAACGTTTTATTCGTGGCGAAATAACAGATGTAGAGTTCATGCGTTCAGATATTCGGATGTGGAAAGAAATTCAAGATCCAATCACACGAGATGAATTATTTCGTGCTTTCTCAGGTGTTAAATTAATGGAGGGTGCACGACAAGTCGTCGAACAACTTCAAGCAAACGGTGTATTCGTTGCTATTGTGAGTGCAGGCGTAGACTTATTCGTCGCATCAATCGCATCGATGCTTAAGGTCGATGATTGGATTGCAAATGGTTTTGTCTTCAATGATGATAATACACTTTCAGACGAAGGAGTTTGCAGGCTTCATGCAACTGGAAAGGGAGAAATCATCCGACGCTTGCTTGAAATGAATAATCTCGAAGCTGAACATTGTGTTTCGGTTGGCGATTCGGAAATGGACTTATCTATGCATATTGAGGGCAGCCGATTTATTGGATTCAACCCGACCCGTGAATCTTCATTTGCTGTATTCAAATCAGCAGAAATTGAAGTGGTACATGGTAAGGATTTACGAGCGATTCTTCCATACTTGCACTTCGATTAATCAGGCGAAAGGAATGGTAGCTGTCGCATGGCTCTTGAGGTTGACAATGGTCAACATACATGGTTTCGGCTGAAACCCGAGCATCCTCTGGTATGAAGTTTGATCTTGCCAAGTGCTTGAACAAATCAGTGTCGTACCTTTGAAATCGACACATGCATGCCCGTGAACGTGTCCAGTGACAAAAATATCTGGAACTTCACGAATGACCAAGCCATCTTCAGGCTCTGGGGAAAGCGGAGTTTTCCCCCCCCATTGTGGGGCAAGGTGTCGGCGTCGGAGCATTTGTCGCATTGCTTCAACTGGGTCAGCATAGGTGACGTTTCGAAGACCTGCTACAAAATCGTCAATCGATTTCCCATGGTATGACAGGATTCGAACACCATGCAATGAGAAATCACATGGGTTTCCAACAAAGGTGGTTGTGTTGTAGTCCTGTTGTATATCTTTGGCAAAGGTCGGTTGAGGTTCTGCAGGACGAACCGCATCGTGGTTTCCTGGTAGCATGACACACTCTACCCATTCAGGGAGCAATTCGAGGAGTCGTGCAAATTCAGCGTATTGGCCAAAGAGGTCTGGGATTGAGAGTTCACTGTCTTGCCCTGGATAAATACCAACTCCATCGACGCAATCCCCCGATAAAATGAGATACTTGATTGTCTTTGCAAGCGGGTCTGTGTGGAACCAACGAACCATTTTATGCCATTGTGCTTCCAAGAATGTCTTCGAACCTACATGAATATCCGAGAGGAACGCCACACTGACTCCATGTTCTGATGAAGCCTTCTTATGGCTTGCCTCCATTGGGAAATGGAGGTCATCAACATAGAACATATCTCCTGTTTGACTGAATGTTCCTGATACACCAAGTACATCATCAGGCATAAGACCGGCTTCTAAAATCTGCTCATGGGCTCGGTCTCGGTCGTCTCCTTTACGCTTGGTAAGTAAGCAGGTTAACTCTCCCGTTTCATCTTCTAATCTCCACATAAGGTGGCCATTCTTTGTATATCGGGGTTCATTGACTAACCCAATCGCAACCGCCTTGTTTTCGTAGCCTTGGTATCGGCTACTTTCAGCATGAAGCCTTGAGATTTCGGTCGGTGTACGAGGCAGACGAGAATTTTGAATAATCATTTTGCGAATACTTTGCAGTCGGTCGGTGAAGCATGCTGTGATATCACTCATTTTCCCTTCGGTAATACTGTTGCCAGTGATGTCATAGTGAACCAAAATATCACTCGGGGCATCTGACGCATTCTCGCTAAAATCAGCCGTGTTCCAATCAGGTAGATTATTTCGGAATTTCAAGTCGAGAGGTTCAGGAGTTTGGAGAGGTGCTATGGTTCGGCCCAAAATCGGAGCAATTTCTTCTACAGGGGCCACCGTTGGTGGGTTGGCGATTCCAGCGTTACGTAGGTTCCAAACTTCAAGCATCGATTCAAGAATTTCTTGTGTTAGAAAACCCTTGTGAAAGCCAATATCGGGGGCACAATTCAAGATGCTCTCTAAATTCTCCAACTCCAAGAGTTGTGAGCGGATGGACGATGATGGAAGGAAACCTCGATGACGCAAAAGGGCAGTCATTTCCTCCTCTGACGCACCCATGGGTTGGAGGTGAAGCCTCCGCTCCAAAAGCACACCGGTTTGAACGGTTCACTTTTACTACGAGTTAATCCCATTCTACTTCGCCGTCGAGTGATGAATCTGTGCCCGGTGGAGCACCTTCTCCATCCCACGCATCATCTTGCCAAGGCGCAGAGTCGCGTGCTGCAGCTTCTCTTTCTGCACGTTCCAACTCAAATTGGATTTTTTCGGCTTCAACTTGATCTTTTTGGAGTTTTATTTTTTTGCGATTCTCTTCAGCCTCTACCATCGCTTCGTCCCATCGTTTGATGGTTGATAACAATGCAAAATGGACAAATCCAATTTTATTTTCCGCGCGATTACCGCCGATTTGAGTTGATTCAGCATTCGCCCAGTTCCTGGATGCGATTCCGACGTATACGAGTCCAACTTTTTTATTGGTCCCGTCATTTTTCGGTCCAGCGATTCCAGTTATTGAAATGGCAATATCTGCATCCGCATGTTTTAATGCGCCTTGTGCCATTTGAATGGCAACTTCTGCTGAAACTGCACCCTTTTTCTCAATCGATTCTGGTTTGACACCCAATACTTTGATTTTCGCATCATTCGAATAGGTGATCCATGCTTGGTTGAACCAAGCGGAAGCACCTGCGATGTCTGTGAAAGAACTTGCGAGGAGTCCGCCCGTGCATGATTCAGCAACAGTGATACTGTGTCCACCCTCTTTGATGCGGCGTACGAGACGGGCGGCAGCGGCCTGAACATCTTCGTCCATTGAATTCGATGGCAATGTTCCTCTGTTTTGAGGTTACCCCATGTATCAATGCCTTCAATAACACCTTCTTACAGGGACGGCTGGGTCTGTGGTCTAGTGGTTATGACACCGCCCTTACACGGCGTTGATCGAGGGTTCAAATCCCTCCAGACCCACTTACCAAAGGAATGTGCGAATGTCTTCAGTCGCATTGCAAATGACTTTGGTGATACCAGAACGGCGACGGAAGGATTCAGCCTCACTTTCACTGGCGTCTATTACAATCAGATGAACAGCACGTTGCCAAATCCCATCAGCAGGAATTGAACCTCTGTGGTCGACGGCAACTAAAATATCATCCAGTTCTGTGAACATCAGTAAAGATGCTGATTGTTCAAGTTCACCTGCTGAAAGAATCAACCATCGAGCACCCTGCATGTCAGCCCTTTTGTCCTCTTTCAAATCATCAAGTGTTACGATACGCACAGTTCCACTCCCTACATTGTATAGCGAAGTAGAGCCACTACTCCTCCAAGACCCAGAAGTTGTTGTCCAGCATCGTGGTCGGTCGAACACTGAACCAGTTCAGCCCCAATGTCAGATAAGCCATTTACCCATTCCATCCAAGTTTGCTTTCCGATGAATTTATTTTCTTCACGTAAGAGTTCCGCCGAGATAAGCAGTGTTTCGATTGCACCTTCATTCATCGCTTTCATTAAGGATTCAGTTCCATAAGCAACTGCACCGTTTGTAGCCAACCGTTCCCAGGCGTTTTCGATAAGTGTGATTTCTCGAGTTATGGCATGCTCACTGAGGAGTTCACCTGCTAATCCTTCACGCAGAATTTCATTGGCCCCAGCTCTTCCTGCCATTGAAGTGGCAATTGATTTCATCATGCGAGTTTCACCTGCTGATTTCAAATCACTGAGTAAAGCATCTCGTGCATGGCCAGGTCCACAGACAACCAAAGGAGTATCCTCACCTAAAGTATCGATGAGTGCTCCGATTACTTTTGAACGAAAAGTGGCTGCAATTCCAGCGGATTGACGGATTTCACCACGCTTTCCACCACCGCGCATTGTCCATGTAGCACCTTCACGTAATCCGCGGGCAGTGACGTGAAACAGTACGACTTCATCTGTTTCTACAACTGCAAGAACCACGTGAGTTTGTCCTGATGCTCGTTCAGCCTGCTTGAGCAAATCACGATCTGATGCAGAAAAGAAATGAGCAGATGTAAGTTCGACTTCATCCCTAATTTCAACGATATGTGTATGATGCAGCCCAATATCAAACTGTGCTTCTTCAATTATCCCATGAACACGAAGGTTTTCGCTGAAGGTTTGGTATTCCGTGCTTTCAATACGGAGGCGCATCCACATTTTCTTACGTTCAGCAGATTTTGCTCTCCCCCCTTCGTCCCCACCGGTCGTCTGGTCACGACGTTCACCAAGCATGCCGATGTGCATACCCTTTCGTGCAAGACGTGCAAGCGTCCACAAATCATCATCTGTCTCTATCCTGAGACGCCAAAGTAGAGGTTCACGCTTGAGAATCTTCATTCAGTTCACCCAAAGACACCCGTGAGGCGGCCTTCGTCGTCCATGTCCATGTCGAGTGCAGCAGGCCGTTTTGGCAATCCAGGCATCGTCATCATGTTTCCGAGTATCGCAACAATAAATCCAGCACCTGCATTGAGTCGGAATTCACGCACTGGGATTGTAAAGCCAACCGGTGCACCAAGTTTACCTGGGTCGTGTGAAAAAGAGTATTGAGTTTTTGCCATACAGACCGGTAGATGGTCATAGCCCCATGTCTGGAATTTTGCGAGTTGCTTCATTGCCGAAGCACTGATTTCAACGCCTTCTGCTTTGTAGATTCGTGTAGCAATCGCAGTCATTTTTTCAAGAAGAGGAGTTTCAGGAGTAAATAAGGGCGTGAATGGACGACCATTGGCAACATGGTCATGAATGGCAGTAACGACTGCTTTGGCTAAATCTTCGCCACCTTGTCCACCGTGTTCATGAACTTCTGTCAAAGCGACATACGTTGCACCACTCTTTTGTGCAGCCATTTTGATAGCATCCAATTCAGCATCTGTATCTGAAGAGAAGCGGTTGATTGAAACAACAACCGGCATTCCAAATCCAGCCATATTTTTGATATGGCGGTCTAAATTCCCCTGTGCACCACGAATAACGGCATCGACATCCTCTTTCTCTAATTCTTCTTTTGTCGGTCGGTAGCCTCCTCTACTTCCAAATGCTCCACCATGAAGTTTCATCGAACGGACAGTGACATTCATCACAACGCAATCTGGTGCTTTACCCGAATTTACCGCTTTAATATGCATGAATTTTTCAGCCCCCATGTCCGAGCCAAATCCAGCCTCTGTAACGACAATATCTGCTGCGCCAAGTGCTAACCGGTCAGCAATGATGCTTGAGTTTCCATGGGCAATATTGGCGAAAGGTCCGCCATGAATGAATGCCGGATTGCCTTCCAGCGTTTGAACGAGGTTCGGTAGGAATGCATTTCGCAGAAGTAAGGTCATCGCTCCAGCAGCACCGATTTCTTCAGCCTTTACTGGATTGCCTCCGGTTGATTCTCCGACCACGATTTCTCCGATTCTCCTCCGTAGGTCGGCATAATCTTGTGCGAGAACAAGAATCGCCATGACCTCACTTGCAGCAGTAATATCGAATCGATCTTGGCGTGTATTTCCATTCGCAGAACCACCCAGGCCGATGACAATATCGCGGAGAGAACGGTCATTCATGTCAATAACACGAGGCCAAAAGACCTTGGTTGGTTCCAAATTGGACTCATTACCTTGTTTGACGTGGTTATCGATCAGGGCAGAGAGAAGGTTGTGTGCGGATGTGACTGCGTGTAAATCACCAGTGAAATGGAGATTGATGTCCTCCATTGGAATCACCTGAGAATGTCCACCGCCTGCAGCGCCACCTTTGATGCCAAAAACGGGCCCCATCGAAGGTTCTCGAATTACGCATGTTGCACTTTGACCGATAGCGCATAGAGCTTGAGTAAGGCCAATTGTCGTGACGGTCTTTCCTTCTCCAAAGGGTGTTGGGTTGACCGAGGTGACCAATACAAGACTTCCTTGAGGTTTGGAAAAGCGCTGACTAAGCGCTTCCCAGGTAATTTTAGCCATGCCTCTACCCATCGGCACTAATTCATGAGAAGAGATGCCTAATTTCCAGGCGATGGTCTCTATCGGTTCGAGTGCAGCAGCACGTGCGATGTCCAAATCACTTACCATGAGCATCCATGCGGCTCGTTATGGCTTTGAACCTCTCGGCTCGCAGAGGGTGAGAAGTGACGGTTTCAGCACTTGCTCAAGTTCACCACGAGTGGCTTCAATCTTCCTTCATTGCGCCAAGATACTCTGGCAATTCAATTCCAGCCATCTTTGCCACATCATGAACAGGAGGTAGGCTTTGCATTAAAGATGAGATGAAGTTCGAGGTTGATCCACCTTCACCATTTTTGCCACCGTTGCCAGAATCCCAGACGGTGATCTTGTCAATCTTAAGGTTCGAGATTGCTTCAGTTTGACGTGCAACTAATTCTTCAACCTTTTCAACCATCAATAGAGTTGCAGCTGCCTTGGGGTCTCCACCAGCACTTGCAACAAGTGATTTGTATCCTGCTGCTTTCGCTTCAAGAAGAGTTTGTTGGCCTTCTGCTTCTGCCTTATACTTTGCAAGTATTGCATCCGCTTGACCTTGAGCAATACGGCGTTGTCGCTCAGCTTCAGCATCAGCAGCAATTTCGATTTGCTCCTTAGCAACCTTTTCCCGTGCGATATCTGCAGCACGAAGGCGCTCGCTTTCAAGTGAATATTGTGCCTTTTCGATTTCTTCCTGTGCTCGGCGTTGTGCGACTTCAGAACGTTGTCGTGCTTCAGCTTCTCTTTCAGCAAGGATTGCATTTGAAAGTGCAATATCGGCCAGACTCAAGTTGACGCCTTCAATAGCAAGTTTTTGTTGGTCTTGGACTGATATTTCTTCACGACTAACAGCCGCTGCAATTCCCATTTTGGATTCGGAATCTGCTTCTTGAACAGCAATCACTTCGAGTTTCTTTGCCAGTGCTTTTCCAGCGATGGCATTTGATTCTCTCTTTTGAACTTCGATTTCTCGATTCGAATCTGCTTGTGCCACTTGTATTTGTCCCATCTCAAGTGCTTTTGCTCGGTCACCAGTAGCACCGGCAATTGCTTCAGCAGCCGCTTTAGCACCAATCGAGACGATGTAGTCTGCTTCATCGGTAATGTCGGTAATGTTGACGTTGATGAGGTACAATCCGATCTTATGCAATTCAGAGTCGACGTTACTCGACACCATACTCAAGAAAGCCTCACGGTCTTGGTTGATTTGTTCAATGGTAAGGGTAGCAACCGTCAAACGCAATTGACCGAAAATAATCTCACTTGCCATGTCTTCAATTTGAGGCTGAGAAAGTCCGAGAAGACGTTCAGCAGCGTTCTGCATGATTGAAGGAGCAGTTGAAATACCAATCGTAAATGTTGATGGAACATTGATACGAATGTTTTGTTGTGACAATGCATGTTGCAAATCGATGCGGATGGTCATTGGTTTGAGGTCGAGGTAAGCATAATGCTGAATCAATGGCCAGACAATTTTACCACCACCGTGGTAACATGCCGCTGCACCACCATCTTTGACATTACCATAAACGACCAAAATTTTGTCCGAAGGAGCCAATTTATAACGGCTTGTGGCAATATAAATAGTTCCCATTAAAACCAAAAGAAACAAAAATATTCCAATTACTGCGATTGAAGTTCCGACGCCCATGTCCCCTCATGCGAGGGGTCCTTTATGAGGCTTCACCCGTCAGTTTGGTTTGATTATTCCCATGAAACTCATTCTTCTTCAGCCATGACTGCAGATACCGAAAGTGGTTTGACAATGAGCGTTTCTCCAATGACATTCATAACTTCGACGAATTTACCGGTCTTCAATGCCATTGATTCATCCTCAAGCACAGCATCACATGTCCGCATAGCATTTTGAAATTCCACTTGAACTTGACCAGTTTCACCTGCTCGGATTTCCATGTAGACCTTACCCTGGGCACCGATGGCCAACGAATGTTTGACCGTCCCATCTACTTCGAGAGATTTCATAACTTGGAATACCTTTCCGATAATCCACATGGATGACGTGCCAGAAACGATTGCTACGGCGATGGCGAGGATGTCAGAACCGTCACTCTGCGACACTGCCAGTCCTGCAATTCCAAACATCATGATGAAACTCAAGATTCCTTGGATGGTAAGCATGTTAAACACACCTTCAGCGCCCATGTCAAAGTCAGCATCAAATCCAGCTGCTTCGAGTGCTCCATCCGCTACACCACCAATCAAGATGAGTACGAAATAAATCAGGAATAAAAAGGTCCCAATGATGGCCATAACCGCAAAGAGAATATCGATGCCAGAGATAGAGCCTAATCCGAGGAGGTCAAGAAATTTTGAAATGAGGGACATTGTATCACTGGTTCGTACTAACGGGTTCTATTCTTCAACCTTCGCCTTTTGCTGCTTTAATATTGGGCGGATGTAGATGAAATAATAATGCCCAAATACCACAGGGCCGACCGAAAGTCCGAACAATAACCCGACACCCCAAGAAGGTAAATCAAGTGCTATTCCTATTGCAAGAATTATTAGTAATGTGATGAGAATCGATGCTTTTTCAAGAATGATCATGATGGATGATGCTCCATTGTTCATTCGTTCCTTCATGATGAAAACATCACGTAAGCCAGCCATGCAATCCCTCAGAAGATGAGATCAGACCATGAGACTTCGCTCATCAATATGATCATAGCGTATAATCCTGCGACAAATATGGTTGGGTTCCGTCCTTTTTCAATTGTACTTTCAACCTGTTGAAGCCGCCCTTCATTGTCTCGAATAATGGCTGTAGATTCTGAAGTCAAGTAATTTCCACCTTGAGTGAATTCGTTCTCGTTTTTCTTGCTTTGATACAACAAAAAAACAATAAATCCAACGATGACACCGAGGCTTGGTCCCAAAAAAACGCTGACTGCTGAATTGAATTCAGCCCACATTGCCGCAGTAAAATAGAGTCCGAGCCCGGCAGTTAAAAGAGAGATTACACCTTTGCCTTTACTTTCAGTTGAATACTCCATGAATCTGCTAAGACCTCCCCCCTTTTCAACTCTGCCCTGTTTCGCAGGAATTCAAGGGTTGATGTTGAAGTACTTCGGAGGCCAACACTCTCCATGGCACAACTGCGGTATGCGATTTCGGGCCATCCTGTGGCTCATTCGCTCTCACCGCTTCTGTTCGGATTGGTTGTGTCCAACTTAGAAAAGTTTGGTAAACTTGTTGAATTTAAGTTCAAGGACACGACCATTGAGTTGGTTGATTCTTCTGTCATCGAAGATGCCTTGGGGTGGGGCTATGCAGGCCATACCCCACATGCACCTCAATGGAAATATACTGGTGCACCCTTTGGTAAATATCGAACCAAAACGCTGTTCAATCGAGCGCTTGAATCTGCTTTGGAGCACGAAGATGCTGACCAGCGCCTCGCCTCGAAGTTTGAATCTGAACTTGAGGCTCAAAGCACCCACTCGCACTCCTTCTTACTCCACGCACAATCCCATTACCTCCCGACCCAATGTTTAGAAAACGAAGTATGGCTCAATCTAACATCGCCTCTTAAGCATCAACTTTCGAGTGAAGCGGTGTCAACAATTGATGATTCGATGAAACTTCAGGCCGTGAATGCATTACGCTGGGACGGTCAAGCATGGTGGTGTGCCGGCGTTGACGGTTTCGGTGTAGTTTCAGTCGCTCAATACCACGGAGTTCAGGTTGAAAATGGGGCGCTTTTGGGCATTATTGGCGGCGGTGCTGCCGCTCGGGCGACCGTTGATGCATGGCTGGACGCAGGGGGTCGAGTTCGTTTGTATCCAGGAAGACGTCCTTTGGATATTTCTTTGGATTTTGAGTCTGATGATTCAGACAGCCCACTTGATTTCGCTGTTGACTTTGATGGCGATGCAGCCGATGATTTTCTCTTCGAATCTTGCCGCCTCCGACTCAATCCTCGTTATGAGGGGATGGAAGGCGACTTTGAAACAAGAATAGGGCATCTTGTGACGACTCCTTTGGACGGTCGTTGGATGTTGGTTGCTCAGCATTTGGAAGCATGGCGCCGGCTATGGGTGCCTCAATATGCAGAATACCTTCCTTCGATTGGATTGCTTCTCACCCAACTCGTTCATGCCGAAAATGTCCTTGGCACATATGCATAACTCCCAAAGCAATTAGAATGATTACTCGAAGGCGCAGGTGAGGCTGGATATGATATCGAGGAAACAATTGGTTTGTTTTTGTGTACTGATTGGATTTCTTCTACCGAGTTTTGGCATACTGGTCTCCGCTCAACACCCCTCCGAAGACCAAAATTTCTCGACACCGCACTCGGGAACTGATTTCCCAGTCGGATGGGAGGACATCACCTACGGTTCTACAACAGGTCCACCTCCACAGAACCAAATCCGTCTGCTTTATCCTGCAATGACTGCGGGTGAAAGTGCTGAGATGGCAGGAAATGGCCCCTTCCCTCACATTCAATTTTTCATGGATTCCGGTGAATCTTCTGATGGTTATATGGATTTCACTTCACGCTTAGTCAAGCGTGGATTTATCGTCGCTGTTCACGGAACAGTCTATGATTCAACTGATTTTGACGAAATTCTTGAACAGACCGTTGATGTTCATGAACGTCTCCAAGAATTGAATAATTCGAGTTCCGACCCCATTCTTGGTTCATTTGGCCAGTTTGACCTGTCCCATTGGGGAGTTGGTGGCCATGGATTTGGAGCAGCTGGTGCATACGGAGCGTATCCCTATTGGGTGGATGAAGGTCGGACTGAAATGATTCAACCTCCGCGTGCTGTGTTTGGATTAGGTGTCGATTTTTCTGATTGGAATGGCCAACATTGGGTTGATCTCGCCCCGCAGGGTTGGGTCCACAATCCAGCCTCACCTGCAGCAGCCTTGTTTTTGACCGGTTCTGCCGACGAGATAGCCCCGACCCTCGATGCAGAAGCCGTACTTACACAGGGTGACGGCCTTGGTTGGCAAATTATGCAGGTTCTTGGGGCAGACCATTATCAATACCAGGATACGAAATCGTTCATTGAAGAACTCAATGATGGCGATGCAACCTTGACGCGTGAAGAGCAAAATTCGTTTGCATCTGAACATGTGAATGCTTACCTTGACTTGACACTTCGTGGCTCGCATGAGCATTTTCGTGAAGCGTTTAATCGACCACTTGGTCCGCATGTTGTAAGTGATACTGGCGCCTACATTGTCGAAGACCTTGTGGACAGTAATTTCTTGTTGGTCAATCATACATGGGTTGCTCCGAACGGTACGTCTACCTTCGGACCACAAATCACTGTGAATTCATTTGTCAATTGGACGTTGAGAGATGGCCGAACCTACGGCGAATTACCGAGTGGTTGGGACCTCGATATCGAATGCAGGGTGTTAGGGATGAACATGACAGCAGGTATGTTCCATGCAAATGGAGATGCGCGATGTTTATTCCCAATGCAAGATGTAGCACCGGGCCCTCATACTGCCCAAATGAGAATTTTTGTCGAAGGTGCTGCCTCGACAGTTGAATTTGATTTTGTTCGAACAGATGCGCCGTTGGTACTGACCACTCCAGTTCCAATGATTCAAGTGGAACAAAGAGGAAGTACACATATTGCCGCCTCTCTTTTTGGATACGACCCGGACGGGCAAGAAGTGTTCATCCACGCTGCGGAACTCGTCGGCGGTTCAGTTTCCAATTTTTCATTGATTGTTGACCAAGATCAACGTGGATTGACATTGAATCATATTGTGACTGGTGAGGAGATTGATGGTGCAGATCTCCAAATTACTCTTCGAGCAGATGGAACTGGTGTCGTTGATGAGGCTGAAACCACGGCGATGATACAGATTATTCCTGTCGATGACCCAGCTGTCAAAATCGCAGACGTTCCAATGCAAAATCTGATTGAGGATGGAGGACAAATAGTGTTGAATCTTTCAGA
>Ga0209709_10000957_pt1 | contig 27191 bp, 24 predicted proteins | sample ArcticOcean_MG_C_2_FD_187435 | JGI IMG/M metagenome (GOLD analysis project Ga0209709, IMG submission 187435) | Marine microbial communities from western Arctic Ocean - ArcticOcean_MG_CB4_136 (SPAdes) (version 2) | ecosystem: Environmental > Aquatic > Marine > Oceanic | place: Arctic Ocean...
CAAGGAGGTAGCGGCCGATCCGGGCGGCACCTTCCACTTCCACACAGGACGGCCGCTCGCAAAACGGTTGGGCTATGCGGACGACCTTGTTGGTGCTCTGCCCGACGTTGCGGTCGAATCCTTCGCCGGAGTAGCGAACCCTTTCTCGATCCACGACCTTGCGCCAGGCGAACGCGTGGTCGACATTGGTTCGGGAGCTGGCTTCGACAGCTTCATTGCGGCCGCGCTCGTCGGCGAGACCGGAGCAGTGACCGGCGTTGACATGACCACTGAGATGCTCGACAAGTCGCGAGCGACATCAACCCAGCTCGGCCTGGCTCACGTCGAGTTCCGGGAGGGGTTGGCCGAGGCGCTCCCCGTCGCCGATGGTTCGGCCGATGTGGTGATCTCCAACGGGGTGTTCAACCTTTGTGCCGACAAGCGGGCCGTGTTCGACGAGGTCTTTCGAGTGCTTCGCCCGGGCGGTCGGCTGCAGTTCGCCGACATAGCGAACGGTAATGATGTGCCCGAAGAGGCCGTGCGCGACATCGACTTGTGGACGGCTTGAATCGCCGGTGGCCTGCCGTGTGCAGGCTGGACTGAAATGATGCGCAACACGGGCTTCGTCGACACCGAGGTTGGACCTGCGGTCGATGTGTTCGCTGGTGCAGGAGGCGAGGACAACGCCCGCGCATTCGCCGTATTCGGCTACGCCTTCATCGGACACAAACCCCTTTAGCCGATCTCCAGCGACGGAATAGGTGAGCCGAGATTCGAACAATTGGGGTCCACCATTCGCCCTTGTTGTAGCGGTGCTGCTGTTGGCTGTCATGGCCTGCAGCGGCACCGAAAACATGGCAGATGACGCATCTGCGCAGTTGCCCAAGCCGACGTCACCATCAGAGCCCAGCGCGGTTGATGCACAAGCGCTAGCTGGGCCTGATCCGGCTATGTCCTCGCCTCTACTTTGGTACTCGCTGCGAGCCGAATATGAAGCGGACAACCGACTCGACGAATACGAGCGAATGCGCGACCTCGGTGGACCAGAAACTGAGGGGGAAAACTGCGGCGGGGTCTCATGCAATGCGCGTGGTCGACTGACAATCGACCACGAAGCGGGGTGTGTGTTTCTCGACGACGAGCTGACAGGGGCTGCGCGCGCTCTGGCCTGGGATAGCGAGACAACCTCGTGGCTCGAGACAGGCGGGGGCGTGATCATCGTCACCGACGGCTTCGAGCCTTACGCATCGATACAGGACGGATCGCGGGTCACCGTCGTCGGAACGCCACTCGAACTGTCTTCGCCGTTCCTGACGCCTCAGCAGACGGATCTATGTGCACCGACTCTGTGGCTAGTCAACTTCGTTGTGCTCTTGGACCCAATGCCCACTGCATCAGACGAATCCGAACCCACGCCAACACCGCCGTGAACCACCACACAACGGCACAACGAGACACCGGCCATTCAGGATTCTGCACCGATCCTCGTCACACCCGCAAGACGCCAATACCCCGCACTGCAAAGTAACGGTATCGAGCGAGGCATCATCCCTCAGATGACCGAGATGCTCACCGGCCTTAACAGCGGGGTCACGCCGTCGAGCGACGCCGTGAAGTCCTGGATACAAGCAGCGACGAAACGAGGCCTTCTTGGCCCAGGCCAACGAGGTAGGGCTGGAAGAGAAGAAGGCGCTCGATTCCAAGAGGAATTTCACCGGATATTCCCCGACGGCTTCAACCCTGAGGAGGCAAAATGAGTAAAGGACATGTCAACAGGCGCAGCGCTGGATGGGTATACGTCATCGACCTACCCGGGTCTCAAGCTCAACGATGCGAGGGCTGTACCAAACGGACATTGGTTGAGCAGGGTCGTTCTGTCGATCTGTGCGGCTGCGGTGGATCCCTCGGAGCACCACGGCCTGAGTGCCGCCAGATTTCACGGTCAGGGTTCCGCACGAGAAAGGACGCAGAGTTCGCCCTCCGAGCGTTCCAAGCCGACCTCGACAAAGGAGCCAACCCGCTACCGGCGACGACCACCGTGAGCGAGTGGGCCACTCAATGACTTGCATCTGAACGAGTCAAAACCCTGCGCTACTCCACAGTGCGCCGCTACGAACAACTCATGCGGGACTGGATCATCCCTGAACTGGGAACAATTGAGGCACGCCAAGTCCGTGCACGTCACGTCCGACTGCTGCTTGAAAGTGCTGGGACTCAGATGTCGCCAAGGTCGGTGATTCAACTCCGGGCGGTGCTGTCTTCGATGATGACATCAGCGTTAGAAGCTGAATTGATTGACGCACACCCTGTCTCAGGTGTGCGGGGACCCAAAGTCGACCGCCCCGACCTCGCAGTTCCAACCGCAGAAGACCTTGGCCGACTCATGACCGCTGCGAACCCCACGACCTGGGCCGTTCCCGTCGTAGTGTCGTGCACGACTGGAATGCGTCGAGGCGAAGTGCTTGGACTCCGCTGGAAAGACATTGACCTTGAGAAAGGTCGCCTACGCGTCGCCAAGGCGCTGCAATCAGTCCCAGACCCCGACGGCGTGACCTCATTGCGACTCGTAGACCCGAAAACAGACCGATCACGACGTACCGTTACCCTTCCAAAGACCGCCGTCGACCGGCTGCGCTTAGCCAAGCGTGAACAGGCCGCACGACGCCTGCAACTCGACATTGCCTGGCAGGATCTCAACCTTGTCTGTGATAGTGGTGACGGAAGTCCCTTCCATCCCGATTCATTCGGCAAGGCCACCAAGAGGCTCATGGCCAAAGCCGGACTCGACCCAAAGACTCGACTTCACGACTGCCGCCACGCAGTAGCAACCACGCTGCTCGAAAAGGGCATCCACCCAGCAGTCACCAGCGCAATGCTTGGCCACAGTTCAGTGGCATTCACTATGGACACCTACCAACACGTCGACGACCAGATGACAGGCCAAGCAGCAACGGCACTCAACGACGCGTTCGCAGCAGGCATTTCAGTGTCAAAATAGCCCGACTCAGACCGTTCGTTAGCAATCCGTTAGCACTTAGCGGCTTTCATGCCATTACACACAGAACCCTGACCCTCAAATCGTTGAAAAATAAGGGTTTTTCGAAGTGCGCCCCGGGGATTCGAACCCGAGACCTGCGGATTAAGAATTCCAGGACGTGGGTCCGGGGCCGTCTGTCCCGGTTCGTTAGCATCCTGTTAGCAAGCCGTAAGCACTGGGCAGCCCCTCGACACAGCCGGTGACGGCTAGAAGTTGACTCGCTCGTTCTCTGCTCAGCTCAGCAGCTCGCGGACCTGGGCGATTCGTTCAACTTGGCCCAACAGATCGGGCCGGGCAGGAATAATGGCGATGCTCTGGGCTCCAGCTGCTTGATAGTCGGCCAGCCGGTCTGCGACCTGGGCGACGGAACCGGTCAGCGTCCAGCGCTCCACCTGTTCATACGGCAAGTTGTATTGGCCTCGGTAGAGCTGGGCAGCGTCACGGGCACACCCCGCCTCGTCGTCGCCGATAGCAGCGAACGCAAGCATCATCGGTTCCGGTCGAGCCCGGCCGGCCTGCTCAGCGAATTCGCTGAGGCGGTCGATCGAGCGGGCGAAGCCTTCAGAGGAAACCCAGACTCCAAGCCAGCCGTCTGCAAACCTGGCAGCCCGCCGCAGCGCAGCGTCTGAACGGCCACCGATCACAGTAGGCGGCGCAGCGCTCATCGAAGGGTTGAGCGCCGGGGTCTCCACCGCGAGATGAGGCCCGTTATGGTTCACCGCGTGCCCGGTGAGCAGGTCGGGCAGGATGCTAAGCAACTCGTCGAGGCGAGCGCCCCGACCAGCGAGCTCGGCGCCCGCTGCTCGCCACTCGGGCGGATGTTCGCCTCCCGCTCCCATGCCGACGATGAGTCGGCCTGGCGCGAGCTGGTCGATAGACGTCAGGGCCTTGGCGAGCCAGACCGGTTCACGCATGGCCCCGAGCAGCACGGCGAAGCCGAGTTTCATTCGGTCCGTCACAGCGGCCGCGGCAGCGAGCGCCGCCGTTGCCTCGATGATCGGTGGGTGAAAGGCGAGGTGGTCGCCAACCCAGCCCGCATCGAAGTTGTGGTCCTCAACCGCTCGTACTACATCGAGATACGGCCAAGGGTCGAGTCCGAACGGGTTGAAGTTCGGCAACATGACACCCCAGGGAGCCATCACGTCAGTCGGCACCAAAGCTTGGCCGACGCTTTTCGAGAAACGCTTGCACGCCTTCGCGTCCGTCGGGGCTCTCGAAGAGTCGGGCGACCTGGTCCCGCTCGAATTGCATCCCCGTTCCGAGATCGCTCTGAGCCGCAGCGTCGACACAATCGAGGATCGCCTGGTACGCCTCGCGCGGGCCATGAGCGAGCGATGCGGCGAGCACACCTGCGGCCTCGACGGCGGATACGCCCTCGCCGGCGAGCCGATCGATCAATCCCATCTGGAGTGCTTCGGATCCCCCCACAGAGCGGCCGGTTAGCAGGAGGTCGATGGCAGCTCCACGCCCCACAAGCCTCGGAAGCCGCTGGGTCCCTGCCGCTCCAGGCAGCAGACCGAGCTTGACCTCGGGGACGCCGAGCTTGGCGCCAGCCGAGGCGACTCGCATCGTGCACGCCATCGCCAGCTCGAGCCCGCCACCGAGGGCGTGCCCATCGACTGCTGCGATCGAGACCCACGGTCCGGTATGGGCTCGCTCGATCTGGGCTCTAAGCCGGTCGAGATAATCCAGGAAGCCCGCTTGGTCGAGGTTGTCGAACAGGGTGAGATCCGCGCCGGCGGCAAAGAAGCCGCTCACCGCCGAGGTGATGACGATGACCGCGCTGTTGTCTGCCTCGGCTTGGTCGAATGCCGCTGCGAGGCCAGCGATGATGGGCTCGCCGAGGGCGTTCGCTGGTGGGCGTGAGAGGGTGATGGTCGTGACGCCATCGGCGAATTCGTACCCGACAACAGTCATCGGTGACTCATCACTCCCAGTGCCTCTCGAGCGATTACTGCTTTCATGATCTCCGGGGTGCCGTCGCCGACTTCGAGTCCCATCACGTCGTTCATTCGCTGGGTGAGGGGCAGATCTTCGCCAAAGCCAGTCCATCCGTGCAGGATGATGCAGGCATGGATTGCTTCGACAGAGAACTTCGGGCCAAGCCACTTCGTCATCGCAGCCTCGGTGACGTGGCGCTGCCCGCGATCAGCCAGGCCGAGCGTTTCGTATGCCAACAGTCGAGCCGCATGAATATGGGCGAGATGCTCTGCGAGCTGGAATGAGACGCCCTCGCGCGTCGCAAGCGTCTGACCGAACGTCTCTCGCTGCTTCACATACTCGATCGTTTCATCGAGCGACTGTTGGGCTGCACCGACGCACGCCAGACCGATGATGGCCCGATTGAAATCGAACGCCGCCATGGCTGCTTTGAACGCTCCGCCCTCGGCACCCACGAGGTGGTCGCCAGGGATCCGCACATCGTCGAAGAAGATCGAACCTCGCTGGGTGAGGTGAGCGGTCGAACTCGGTACTGCTTGTCGACTGACACCAGGCAGGTCGAGGGGCACACAGAACAGGCTGATACCGCTTGCCCCCGGGCCCGCCGATCGGGCAAACACCGCACAGACGTCTGCGTTGCCGGCGAAGGTGATCGATGCCTTCTCGCCGGAGATGATCCAATCGCCGCTATCGCGGACGGCTCGGGTCGTGATGGCGGCTGCGTCTGAACCGACACCCGGCTCGGTGAGGGCGAAGCTCGCGAGCGCCTCGCCTCGGACGATAGACGGGACCCAGCGGTCCCGGACCTCGGGCTCGCCGGCTTCGAACAGTCCTGCGCCGATGGCCTGTAGCTGGAGGAAGTAGGACACGTTGAAGTCGCCGCGGGACAACTCCTCAGCGGCGACTCCCAAGGCGACATAACCTCCGCCGGCGCCGAGTGAGCCGCCCAGCTCGGGCGGAGCCAGCATGCCGAAGACGCCGAGTTGGCCAAGCTCTAGGATTCTCTCCCGAGGGAACGGCTCGCTCTGCCATCTGCGGTAGTCGGGACCGAGCTCAGAGAGCGCAAAGTCGCGCAGGGTTGTGCGGAACTCGTCGAGATCAGGGTCCGGGCTGGTTGGCAGCCAATTTGCCATTCCTCAATCATCGCACTTCACGGCCCATCGACGTTCATAAGCATGTCGGAACCCTCTGTTATCGTCGCGGAATTGTCCTGCTGGTCGATGTCTGGATAGCGGTCGAACCACCGAGAGGGAACCCATGTCCATTTCTGAATCGCCCGACGTCGAGTGCACGATCGACGGGCGCATTGCCCACATCCGGTTCGTTCGCCCGGGACAAGGGAACGCCTTCCGACCCCAGACCTGTCGTGAGATGATCGACCACGCCCGTGACCTCGCGAAGATGGATGACCTCGGTGCGATCGTGGTCTCTGGCGAAGGGCCGATCTTCTGTGCAGGAGGCGACCTGGCAGCGTTCAACGAGGCGGAACCGCTGGGCGACTTTGTCTACGACATGGCGATCGATTTCCACGTCTTCCTCGACTACTTCGACCGTATCAACGCTCCGACGATCGCTGCCGTCGAGGGCAATGTCGGAGGCGCTGGAGTATCGATGGTCGCCGCGTTCGATCTCGGGATCGTGGCCGAGAACGCTACATTCACACTTGGGTATCCGGCCGTTGGGCTCACGCCCGACGGGTCCTCTAGCTTCTATCTGAGCCGAGCGGTTGGCCTGAAGCGGGCCCTAGACTTTGCGCTGACGAACGAAACCATCGACGCCCAAAAGGCCCTCGACTGGGGCCTCGCCACCCGACTCGCTCCGGCCGGCGAGACGCTCGATCACGCGATGGAGCTCGCTCGGTCAGTCGCAGGTCGCGACACCGTCGTGTTGGGCGAGACGAAGAGACTCATCAAGGACGGCACGACACGCAGCCTCAGCGAAGCCATGGCGGAGGAGACCGATCGGGTTGCTGCCATGGCGGCACGCCCGGAGGCGCGGAACTACATCAGCGAATTTGCCGAGCGCCAGCGTGAACGCCGCGCCACCCGCTCCTGAGGATGCGCGCAATTGTTGAGGTTACCACCCTGGCATGTTTCAAGTTTAGGACAGATTGACAACGGGTTACCATGAGTACGAGCATGGAATCATGTACTTACATAGTGTCGAGTTGTAATCGTAGGATCGAGTCAGCTCGTTGAAAGGGGCTTGTCGTGGACGAAGAAACGCCGGAACTGACGCTTGACTACATTAGGTATGTGCTGGCCGAGGACATCCGCTCTGATGCTGGCCCAGGTAAAGACACAGGTGCGTACAACCGGGCCTTTATCGCTGCGTTCCGAGCGAACGATGGCGAGATGCCCGGCGATCTGGCATCGGCTCCCTGGATGCTGCTAACAACAACGGGGGCTAGATCTGGACGCGAGCGCACCATTCCGCTTGCGTTCTTTGACCGGGACGGTCGGATTCTCGTTATAGCGTCGAAGGGCGGAGCGCTAACCCACCCGGCGTGGTTTCACAATCTGGTAGCGAACCCCGACGTCGTCGCAGAGTTCGGTGGTGACCCGCAGCCATCGACCGCCGTAGTTCTCGACGGCGACGACCGTGACGAGGTCTTTGCCTGGGTCGCGGCACAGAACAAGACGTTCGCCAAGTACCAGTCGCGCACTGACCGTACGATCCCGGTGGTTGAGCTGGTGCCAAAGATTCGCACCGTCTGAGCCAGAACGCGATCGCCGCCGGTCGACACTGATACGACCGGCAGATTCGTATCAAGATCGCGGACGGGGAGACTCGAGTTTCGGCTGCGGGTACGGCACAACAGCGCCTTGATCTTGGCCGACATAATTCCCTCCCGGCAATCTGTGGTGAATCTCATGCAGCTCATGGCAGCGGACTGAAACGCTGCGATTTGGTGGGACCTATAGAAGTTACAGAGAAACCAGGTCTGGCAAGGTGGGGCGCCGCTGCCCAAAGATGTCTGTGGGCCTCAGCCGGTGGTCGGGTCGACCAGGAGTTTGACGGCGTCGCGCCGCCTGTTAGCTAGATCGTCGATGGTGTCTGGTAGTTCGTCCAGGGTCACCGTGCCAGCGACCATGCCTTTAGTGCTGATTCGTTTGTCAGCGATGAGTTGTGCGGTGGTTGCCATTTCGTCGAGGTTGAACAGAATCGAAGTGTCGACCGAGACTTCCTTCATCATCCACCGCATCGGGTTGATGGTGGCGGCGCCGCCCGAGACGCCGACCATGCACACCGATCCACCGGCACGCACCATGTCGACTGACTGCTGCAGCGTCTGGGGTATACCTGCACAGTCGAAGGCGATGTCGGCTCGCAGCCCGGCGGTGCAGTCGTTTACGGCCTGGCGTACCTCTGGACCGGGGGCGACGGCGATATCGGCGCCAAGGGCGAGTGCGAGTTCGCGGCGGCCAGCGTCGGGTTCGATAGCGATGATCGATGTTGCGCCACCGAGGCGAGCGCATTGGATTAACATCAGGCCGATCGGCCCGCAGCCAACGACGCAGGCCACATCGCCAACGGTGAGGCGCGAGCGTCGAACGGCGTGCATGGCTACTGAAGCCGGTTCGATCAGAGCGGCATCATCGTCAGAGACCGAGTCGGGCACGGGGACCAGTCGGTTCGCCGACAGCGTGAGATAGGGAGCGAACCCACCCGACGATGGCGCATTACGGCCCGAGTACTCACTGGCGGCGTTGCGGCAGAATGCTGGGAGGCTGGCTCTGCACTCGCGACATGTGCCACATCCGGGGGCCTGTCCGCCTACGACGCGGGTTCCTGTTGTCAGCTGGTCGGCCAGTTCGGTTCCCGCCAGGCCAGGGCCGACGTCGATGATCGTTCCGGTCCACTCGTGCCCACAGATGCCAGGGGCATAGGCCCAACCCTCGTGATAGGCGTGTATGTCGCTCCCGCAGATTCCGCACCGCTGTATCGCAACAACGACCTGGCCGTCGCCCGGTACAGGATCCCCCATCTCGATCAGCTCGAACTGTCCCTTACCTGTCACGATCCCGGCGCGCATCACTGAGTCCTCTCCGTCGAGCACCCATTGTCGCACACGCGACAGCGGCTTCCGGAAACAGCCGCTCAGGACGGACACACATTTAAACCGGCGCCGGAGTCGATGTCCGGTCGTCAGTCCATGTTCTCATAGTCGTTCTGATAGTCCGGCGAGTGCCACCCTTTGATCGGACCGGCAACAGCGTTCCAGACTGATAGCCAGGCTGTCGGAAGTGGTCCGCAGCCAAGTGTTTTGCCACTGCGCAACGTTGTATAACTGGGTTGTGATCGCACGAGCAGCGGCGACACCATCGGGATCTGCCAACTGGCCACCGTGGCGTAGGTTGGGCGTGCCCGATGCTCAAACAACGCGTGCACCCAGCAGGTGCCAGCGCAGCGTTTGGGCAGAGTTCGGTGGGGTTCACGACGGACACCTACCCGCACGTCGTCGACCTTATGACCGACCAAGCAGCCAGCGCACTCGATAATGCATTCGCAGTCGGTATTCCAGACGCAAAGCACGACGACTCAAACCGTTCGTTAGCAATCCGTTAGCAATTGGCAGCTTTCATGCCAGTACATGCGAAAGCCCCGGTACCTCAGATCGTTGAGATACCGGGGCTTTTCGTAGTACGCCCCCCGGGACTTGAACCCGGAACCTGCGGATTAAGAGTCCGACGCTCTGCCAATTGAGCTAGAGGCGCATGTTCTGTTGCATTCTGATTCTTACAAACTGCCATCCGAGGCTATCGGAGCGAAGTCTGTCCGCATCTCAGCCAAGGCCGATTTGCCGGAATATAGATGGGGTGACTGACGAGATTTGAACTCGCGACATCCTGGACCACAACCAGGTGCTCTAACCGAACTGAGCTACAATCACCAAGGCCGGTCATCTTAGAAGAGATAGCCAAGGAATCCACGCCTTATTTCCTCCTGTGTGCCCTGTGTCGGCCCTACGATAGAGCGTTCAGCCCCCGTAGCTCAGCCCGGATAGAGCAACGGCCTTCTAATCCGTAGGTCACAGGTTCGAATCCTGTCGGGGGCGCTCTACAAGATCATCGATGTTTCGGCGCTGCGATGTTCAGAATTTTTAGATGCCGAGAATTGGGCAGCCGAAGTTCGATTCTCTAACCCAGCTAGTTGGCTCGCTGAACAAGTCTTCTTCGGGTATCGACCGCTGGCATGGCTCGACTGGCGCGGTGAACAGATTGACGACGTTGATCACGATCAGCGCGTCGCCAAATGAGTCGAGCTAGCCGAACACGCCGTTATCGAAGTTCTAGAAGGCCGACATTGGTAGATTCAGGCTGTGTCGATTCGAATATGGTTCTCGCTCGTTGCTGTGCTAGTTCTCGGGGCAACAGCCTGCGGTGGTAGTAGCGATGAAGGGGCACGGGAGCCGTTTGCGGCTATAGCCGACCCAGTCGAGCAAGGAACAGCGGTTCCGATCAAGGTCGCCGAAACAGAACCCAAACCAGCCCCAACTGTGGCCCCTGCATCCACGGCCGAACCTGTGTCGACGGTGGCGCCAACACCCGCACCGGCCGAGCAGCCAAGTGAACCAGCAGCGGTTCTCGGCAGCGGCTGCGGAGCGGGGAGCGCCCCAGGAATTACGACAGTGGCGTTCGAATCCGACGGTCGCGATCGAATCTATGAACAGGTTGTTCCGGCGTCATACGACGATTTGGTACCAATGGCTGTGGTGCTCAATTGGCATGGTTTGGGGTCCAATGGCTTTGAACAGATCGCCTTCTCTGACTACACAGCACTGGCCGAGGCCGAGGGGTTTATCGTGATCGCACCGACCGGCTTGCCCTCTGAGGAGGGGCGCAACTCATGGGAGTTGGCGCCTGACCAGGATCTGAACCGAGATGACCTGGCGTTTGCCAACGAAGTACTCGACCGTGTGATCGAGACACTTTGTATCGACGACACCCGGGTGTACACGACCGGCATGTCAAATGGTGGCTACTTCAGCTCTGTACTCGTGTGTGAAATGTCTGATCGAATTGCCGCCGCCGCCTCGGTTGCTGCTCTTACTCACGCCGACGACTGTGCCCCGTCGCGGACCGTTCCGTACATCGGTTTCCATGGCACCGACGATGAAGTGGTGCCCTATGCGGGTCGCGGCGTCTCTTCGCTGGCTCCCGGCCAGATCGTGCCATTGTTCGAGCTCAAAATCCTGGACGAGTTCACCGAGTTCGCCGTCGACGCAGGTTGTGAAGCCGAGCCTGTAATTACGGAATTTTCCGACAATGTCACGTCATTCGACTTCGCTAACTGTGTCGACGCTGTAACTATGACGTTCTACGAAATTGATGGGGCTGGTCATACGTGGCCAGGCTCCCTCGTTTCAATTGCGTTGTCTGAGGCTCTCGGCCTTGGCGTGACAACCGATGAGATCAGTGCGTCGGAGACATCGTGGGCATTCTTCGAGCAGTATTCGCTCGATAGCTAGCAGCCCGGTGGCTAGCTGCGAGGCACGGTATGCAGCATGCTGGCAGCACCGGCGTTCGTACTGTGCGGGTCTGTTTCTGCTGAACTACCTGGATTCTGCTGCTCGATGAACTGGCTTCGTTGATCAGGTGGGCGCGGCCGCATGGTTCAACCGATCGAGGCGTTCTCAATCATTGCCTGGCTTGCGGCGAGTAAATGATCTGTCAACGCTGCTTCGGCGCCAGCGACGTCGTGGTCGGCGATTGCGTTGACGAGCGTGTGGTGGTCGCCGGCAGCATGCTGGACATCGAGCAGCAGGTCCATGAGTTGGGCCATAAGTAGCAGTGTCTGATCGGCTAGGCGTTCCCATGCCTCGGTAAGGCGCTCATGGCCTGCGGTACGCACGATCAAACGGTGGATGGCGATGTCGGCCTCGGCGCCAGCGCGACGGTTGCCGGTGCGATGAGCTTCGCTGAGTCGGTCAATAGCGGCTCGCATAGTTGCAACGTCCTGCTCAGTCGCGATTTGAGCAGATGTGCGTATAGCTAGCTTTTCTAGTGCCAGCCGAAGGGTGTAAATCTCGTGCATGTCGGCGGCGGTGAGTGTGGCAACGAAGGTGCCGCGTCGGGGAACCGATATCACCAATCCCGATTGTTCGAGTTCCTTGAACGCATCGCGCACAGGTCCGCGACTGGTGCCGAAACGTTCGGATAAGTCGGTTTCGACGAGCCGTTCACCTGGGTCGACGGCGCCGGTCATGATCAACTCGCGAATGGCAGCGGTCACGGCATGGCCAAGATCGACGGGGAGAACGAGCAGAGGCCCTGTCCCAGTCTCGGTCCCAGTCTCGGCAGGGGAGTGATCGGCGAGCGCCATACGAAGAACAGTACTCTTTCATAGTTGACAGTCAACTGTTAACAGTTAACCTCTCCTGTATGGCAGCAGCTTGTCCCTCGAGTTTATCTCAGCGCACGGATCGGAACGGCTTGGCCGTGGGTCAGGCACTTGACGACTTTGTGATGAAGGAAGCCTTGCCGGGTTCGGGCATCGACCCTGACGTCTTCTGGGCTGGCTTCGCAGCGCTGATTGCCGACTTCGCTCCCCGCAACCGTGAGTTACTCGAAGAACGAGAAACGATCCAGGCCGCTATCGATGCTTGGCACAAGAAACGAGTCGGACAGCCCCACGATGCGACCGCTTACCGGGCGTTTCTTGAAGAACTTCAGTACCTGCAGCCCGAAGGGCCCGACTTTGCCATAGACCCGACCAACGTCGACGCTGAGATGGCATCGATCCCGGGGCCGCAACTTGTCGTGCCGGTGATGAACGCCAGATACGCAATCAACGCTGCGAACGCTCGCTGGGGTTCGCTGTACGACGCTCTCTATGGCACCGATGCTCTAGGCGATCTGCCACCTGCGGGACCGTACAACGCAGAACGAGGCGAGCGAGTCATTGCGTGGGGCCGGACATTCCTGGATATGGCGGCGCCGCTTGCCGAAGGGTCACACTCTGACGTTGACTCGTACACGATTGATGCAGGCCAGATGGTTCCAGCGTTGGCCAACCCGAGCCAGCTCATTGGTTGGCGCGGAGATCCAAGTGGCCCGGCAACGCTGCTACTGCTGAACAACGGCTTGCACTTGGAGATTCAGATCGATCCCGATGACAACATCGGAGCCACCGATGCGGCAGGCGTCAAGGACATCGTGATCGAAGCAGCCGTGACAGCAATCATGGATTGCGAAGACTCGGTCGCAGCGGTGGATGCCGAAGATAAGGCATTGGCTTATCACAACTGGCTTGGTCTGAACCGTGGCGATCTGGTCGAAGAAGTCACCAAAGGTGACGCGAGCTTCACCCGCCGGATGGACAGTGATCGTCTCTACGCCTCGCCCGAAGGCGGCAGCTTCATGTTGCCCGGGCGCGCCACGATGTTGGTGCGCAACGTTGGGCACCTCATGACCACCCCGGCGGTTCTCGACGCGGAAGGCAACGAGATACCCGAGGGGCTTCTCGACGCCATGATGACGGTGTTGTGCGCCAAGCATGATCTGGATAAGACCGACGGAGACATGAATTCGCGGGCAGGTTCGGTCTACGTCGTGAAGCCAAAGATGCACGGCCCCGACGAGGCCGCATTCACCGACCAGGTCTTTACCCGTGTGGAAGAGGTGCTCGGTCTTGAGCCGAACACCGTCAAGCTCGGCTTGATGGACGAGGAACGCCGAACCACGGTGAACCTGAAAGAGTGCATTCGGGCTATCAAGAGCCGCGTCGTCTTTATCAACACCGGGTTTCTCGACCGCACCGGCGACGAGATTCACACGTCGATGGAAGCTGGACCGTTCGTTCGTAAGAGCGACATGAAGGCGCAGTCCTGGATCGGCGCATACGAAGACTGGAATGTCGATGTTGGCCTGTCGTGTGGTCTGCACGGCAAGGCCCAGATCGGAAAGGGCATGTGGGCTACTCCAGATCGAATGGCCGACATGATCGACCAAAAAATTGGCCACCCGCAGTCCGGCGCCAGCTGTGCCTGGGTGCCTTCGCCGACGGCTGCCACGCTGCACGCAACCCACTACCACCAAATCGATGTGCTTGCTCGCCAGCAAGAGTTACTTGCCGGCGGGCGCCGCGCCGGCATAGATGACATTTTGCACATCCCCGTCGCTGCGAACACGAACTGGAGTGACGAAGAGAAGCAGGCTGAACTCGACAATAACGCACAAGGAATCCTTGGTTATGTGGTGCGATGGGTCGACCATGGGGTGGGTTGCTCCAAGGTCCCCGACATCAACGACGTTGGGCTGATGGAGGACCGGGCAACCTGTCGGATCTCGTCACAACACATGGCGAACTGGCTGCTCCACCGGGTTGTTTCGTCGGAACAGATCATGGAAACGATGAAACGCATGGCCGCAATCGTGGATCGCCAGAACGCAGATGACCCTGACTACGACAACATGGCACCAGGATTTGACGGTCCGGCGTTTAGAGGAGCGTGTGACCTAGTGCTTTCCGGCACCGAGCAGCCATCCGGCTATACCGAACCGATCCTGCATGCCCGCCGTCAAGAACGTAAGGCTCTTACCAACGAAGCGAGTAGCTGACCGTGGTTGACTTCCTCAGCTCGCTTCGCAGCAGACTTGGTGGCGACTCGACCACAGACCCGACAGCCGAGCGTCGAGGCCCGCGCCTATTGCGCAATGCAGCAAAAAAGGCGAAGGGTGTCGCGTCTCCAGCCAAGGACCACAACGACTCTGATCCTGTTGTTGTCGAACTGAGGGCGGCCTTAACCCCAGATCGGGTGCGTTGCGACGGGGCCGAACGCTCGTTGTTAAGCCGCGATGCGTCGGTATTTGACGGAGGCGTGTCTGGTCCGGTGTGTTTCCCAATCAACACCGCCGAAGTTCAGGCAATCATGCGTATTGCTCTGAAGCACGAACGAAACATCGTGCCGAGAGGTGCGGGCACGGGGCTCTCTGGCGGAGCGATCCCACTGGGTGCTCCCATCGTGGTTGTGGTTACCAAGATGAACGAGATCGTCGAAGTGGACGTCGACAATCGCATCGCATGGGTTGAGCCGGGCGTCGTTAATTTGGATCTGACTCGCTATTTGCATCGTTCTGGATTCCACTTTGCTCCTGATCCTTCAAGTCAGCAGGTCTGCACTATTGGCGGCAACGTTGCCAACAACTCTGGCGGCCCTCATTGTCTGGCCTATGGCGTAACCAATGCACACGTGCAGGCGCTTGAAGTCGTGTTGCCATCAGGCGAGATCGTCATGCTCGGCGGGCTCGACGCCGAGCCAGCGGGCCTAGATCTGCGGGGTGCGTTCGTCGGAAGCGAAGGCACACTCGGTATTACCACCAAGATCGCGGTCACGATCACTCCGAACCCTCCAGCTGTCAAGACGTTGCTGTTGTCGTTCGAAACTGTGCGCGACGCTGCGAACACCGTGAGCCAGATCATTGCTGCTGGCATCGTGCCCGCAGCGCTTGAGGTCATGGACCAGCGCATCACGATCGCGGTTGAGAATTATGTAAACGCTGGCTACCCCCGTGATGCAGGTGCGGTGTTGCTTGCCGAGGTCGATGGGCTTGCCGAGTCGATCGTGATCGATGCGAAACGTATTGCTGAGATAGGGCGTGCAAACAGCGCGATTGAAGTTCGCACGGCCGCAGACGAAGCCGAGCGAGCAGCATTGTGGAAGGGCCGTAAAACCGCATTCGGAGCGGTGGCCCAGATTGCCCCTGACTACTACCTGCACGACACGGTGGTGCCCCGGTCTCAACTGGCCGATGTGCTCGAGAAGATCTACGCCATCGCCGACAAGCACGATCTATTGGTCATGAACGTGTTCCACGCAGGTGACGGCAACCTGCACCCGTTACTCGTGTTCGATGGCCGCGAAGATGGCATCCTCGACCGGGTACATGCGGCTGGCGCCGAGATCGTGCGGGTCTCGCTGGACGCTGGCGGCGTTCTCTCTGGTGAGCACGGCATCGGTGTTGAGAAGCAGGCGTATATGGATGAGATGTTCACCGCCGACGACCTGGCACACCAAAACCGACTCCGCCAAGCGTTCGACCCGGGATGTCGCACAAATCCAGGCAAGGTGATTCCGATTGGTCACAGCTGTGCAGACATCCAAGCGTTACGGCAGGTCCCAAAAGGGGTGTGGGCATGAGCGCGAAACTCTTAATCACCGACCCGGTGCTGCTTAACTTCGCGACCGAGGTTGGTGACTCGGGCCCCGTCGCTATCGCTGGTAATCGCACCCGCTGGGACCTTGGCGGACCAGCGACTAATGGCACCCGCCTGCTGACGGCGCCTACCGGCATTGTTAATTATGTGCCAGACGAGATGACGGTCACCGTTCGTTGCGGCACCTCGGTGGAAGAACTACACCAGGCGCTCGCTGAGAAGGGCCAACGCACGGGGCTGCCTGAACGCGGAGGCACCGTCGGAGGAGCACTCGTCGTTGGTGAGAACAGCTTGCATGTACTCGGTCGAGGCCGGGTGCGCGAAGCAGCACTGCAGATTCGGTACGTCTCTGACGATGGCAAAGTCGTGACAGGTGGCGGACCAACGGTCAAGAATGTGACTGGATTCGACCTGCCACGGCTCATGGTCGGATCGCTCGGAACGCTCGGCCTCTTAACCGAAGCGATCCTGCGCACGAACCCCATACCGGCCTGCACTCGATGGCTTCGCTCCGAAGAGATCAATCCGTTCGCGGTGACCAGCACCGTGTTACGTCCAAGCACTGTTCTGTGGGACGGCACGAGCACATGGATCGAGCTTGAAGATCACTCGGCGGCTGTGGACGCTGAGCAAGCACGGCTTGCAGCCGTTGCCGATGTCGTCGAGGTGGACGGTCCACCGTCGCTGCCCGAGCATCGCTGGTCCATGACCCCCGGCGCTCTAGGAAACACGAACCAATTTGGAGCGGGAGCCTGGATCGCCTCTGTAGGCGTAGGAACGGCATGGGCGTCACAAAAACAGCCCGCTGTTCGGGTCGAACCTGGCGTTGCAACGCTGTCGGCGCGAGTCAAAGAACAGTTCGATAGCCGTGGCCGACTCAATCCCGGCCGTACAGCAGGAGTGCGCTGAGCATGGATCTAAAACTTGATGCCGACGAACTGAATACGTGTGTGCAATGTGGACTATGTCTGCCGCATTGCCCGACCTTTCGAGTTACGGGTGACGAGACGATGTCGCCACGAGGCCGCATCGCTCTCATGCGTCATGTGCAAGACAACGATGCCCCGATAACCGACGAGGTCGTCGATGCGTTCGCAACTTGTGTGCAATGTCGCGGCTGCGAGCCGGCCTGCCCGAGTTCAGTGCCGTACGGGCATCTGATCGAGCAGACTCGCGAGACACTTGTTGACATGGGCAAGCTCACGCCGAAATGGCAGCAGGCGGCACTCAAACCGCTCGCTTCCCCGAAACTGCTTCGAGTTGGCTCTGTAGCGCTCGCAATTGCAAACAAGACAGGCCTGTTGCCGGATCGGCTGGGCTTGCCTGACGATTTGCCAATTCGCCAGGAACCTCTGGTCGCCTCCGGTGATGATGTGTGGATGTTCACTGGCTGCGTCATGGACGCCTGGCAGCGCGACGTGCACCAGGCAACCCAACGCGTTATCGAAGCAGCAGGCTTTGGGGTTCGTCCAACGAGCGACGCAGCACCATGTTGCGGTGCACTGCAGTCCCACGCCGGAATGGGCAGCGAAGCCCGCAAGCTTGCGACCAAGGTGATGCGCTCTCTGGGCGATAAGCCAATTCTGGTGAACTCGGCTGGCTGCGGCGCTGCCATGAAGGATTATGGCCATCTACTCGGTACCGACGAAGCCCGGGCATTCTCCGCTCGCGTATTTGACGTCAGCGAATTCCTTGCCGACCATGTCGACAAGTACCCGGCTGTTGAGCCGCTCGATATGCGGGTAGCAATCCAGGATCCGTGCCATCTACGTCATGTGCAGCGAGTGCACCAAGCGACCCGCACGATGTTGGCTCCGTTCGTGCGTGAAATCGTTGAGCTCGAAGACGACGGCATGTGCTGTGGCGCAGGCGGTGCGTACGCAGTGCTGCAACCAGAGCTCGCAGGACAGATTCGCGACCGCAAGGTGGCAGAGATCGATCGCCACACCCCTGATGCGGTCGCCAGCGCTAATCCAGGCTGTTCGATGCACCTGGCCAAGGCCGGCGTGCCGACCGTGCATCCCATGACGCTTATCGATAGAGCTCTAACCCAAGGGAGAGCTCTGACCTAAGGGCAACGGGCACTTCAGGAATAGTCGGCTGGATAGAACGATGACGTCTAACTCTGAGACTCTGGTGGCCGGGGAGTGTTCGCTTTGTCACTCGGTAGAACCGCGGCGCACAGAGCCATGGTCCAGCCGACCGTGGTGGTGTTAGCGCAACGGGCCGTTGCGACTGTGTCGGAGTCCGAGCTGTGCATCCACACAGCTACTGGGCAGCGGCTGAGTTGACGAAAAAGCAAGAATCCCTCACCGGCGGAGGGGACGGTCAGGGATTCTTTAGAAGAGATGGCTAACAGGCGGAGGCTGCCTGAGCTCTCTCTATGGGTGGCTCGGAAGGTGTTCCGGCCAATAGGTAACCAATCGGCGCAAACCACCCATACTTTCGAAATCGGGCCATACTTTAGAAATCGGGAAGCGATGCTTACTCACATTGAGTTAGCAGTGCAAGGCCTAGAGCGATGGACCGCTAATTGACATGATGAGTTGGTCGACGGCCTGGTCGGCAATCGTTCGCATCTCGTCGTCGGTTCGGTCCTGAATAGGGTGCTTTACGAAGAGCCGTGCTGGGTCAAAGCCCAATGCAGCCGACTGCGCATGGGCTGCGTCGATGAAGGGATCGCTGGCGACAAACACGCCAGGGAGTCCACGGCGCTCAAGGTCGGTGATGTCATGCACACTGCATGACGTGCAGCTACCTCAATCAGCGAGGGCTTCGATGACCGCATCACACTCTGTGGCGATCTCGTGGCGCAGTTCAACGGGTGCTGGTTTCGCGAACGTGGGCTTGCGGTAGCGCTTGACGGTTGAACCGAGGGCCGTGAGGCGCTCTTCAACTCGGTCCAGGAACACGTTGCCACGTGGTTTGGAGATGTCTAGCAGGCCGACGGTTAGACCAGCGAGAGACTCGGGCCGCATGGCTCGTTCTATGTGAGCTGGCGTGGACTCGTTGGTTGGATCAAGGACAGTAGTCATGGCTTTCCTCGGTTAGGGAAGGATTGGTCTCGTTACTGGGACACTACCTGTTGGGCCGCTCACCCAACCAGCGAAGACCGAGGAGAACAGTCCAGCGGGGCCTCCAGCGTGCGCGATGTGGAGCCCGTTTGGCCGGAACTTGGGCAGCTGCATTCCGGCGAAGTCGGCGGGCAGTCCCTCTTCAATGCCGCCGGTGCCACGGATGATGTCATCGGCGTTGACCATAAGTCGGTCCTCAAGTTCGGAACGGAAGCGTGCCCGATCCCAACCAGCGTCAATGTAACGAGCCATGTGTTCCGGTGATAACACTAAGAGTGCATCGATGCCGACAACCATGCGAGGGCTGTGGGTCGTCAACAAGCACTCGGCGATTAGGTTCGTCAACGACTCGGCTGATCGTGACAGCTGGTCGACGATGAGTCGTGGTCCCTCGACGCATAACGCCGTGATCGCGTTCTGGCCTGGTTCCATACCTCGTTCCTCTGCCAGCGAAATCCATGGAGTTCCCTCTTCGTCCTCGGGGAAGGCAAGCCCGATTTTAGTGGGACTGCCTTGGGCGGCGCGGTCCACGCCGCCGGGTCGGCCACCACCAACATTGCGGATGACAAGCTGCACTGCTCGCCCGATCGTCAGGTTGGCCCGATTGCCCTGACCGAACACGTTGATACCACTATTCATGCCGAGCTGTTTGCGGATTGGTCCGTTCACCACGAAGACTGGGCCGACACTCATGGTTGTCGCAAGTAGCCCGTGGATATTGAACTCGTCAGTGCAGATAGCCTCGATCGCGGCGATAACGACGGGCATGTATTCGGGCTTACAGCCAGCCATCACTGCATTGACGGCGATCTTCTCGACGGTCACGTCAATCAGGTCGGGGGCGACGTTCGCAACGACGTCGTTGGGTTCACGGGTGGTGCCATCGAGCATGCGCATGACACGCGCTTCGGTTGGAGGGACAAGGGGAAGACCGTCTGACCAGCCCCGGTCGAACATTGCTTCGAAGTCGTCTTCGAGCTCAGCGAACTCGACTCGGCGAGTCGCAAGACCGCTTCCACCCATACGAGCGTTGAGCTCATCGGAGCGGCTGGGGTCAACGCTGAGCGAGCCGCATCCAGGTCGGAAGCCTGGCAGTGTGATGCCGAGTTCGGGGTTGCCGGAGAAGGCCTGCCATTGGTCACGACTCCAGCCAACAATCCGCTCTTGTTCGAGACCATTGGCACCGACTCTGATCAGCGTTGGCACGGTCTCGATCTTGTGGTGCCATGACATCTCTAGCGATAAGTCATCGAGAGCAGTGAGCGACCCTGGGAACGATAGGTCATCTTGGGTATAAACCGTAAGTGGTTCATCTTTGGCGATTTGGCCAAGAATTGGGTCAACGAGCTGGCAAGTTTCGCAGTCGCGTTTCACGAATGCAACAAGTCCAGATGGAAGTGGGGGAGCAGTCACCATTTGAGTATGACAGTCCAATAGCCATAGGTGGAAACAATGAGCCGCTACTACTGGTCATAACTCAACATGTCGGCAAATCGGCCGGCTGGGTCAACGAGGAAGGCGGTATCACCGCTGTTGTTCCACACAGAGTTTCCGTCACACCAGTACAACGATGTGGCATCGTCGTCGCCACACCCGGAGAACACTCGGACACGGCCATTAACGGCAAGGACGAATCCATCGGGGAAGAAGAATCGGTGACGAGTTGACTCGTCGCGAATCGACCAGTCCGTCAAATCGGCCGCGACGTTGCCCGAATTGGCAATGTCTATCCATTCGCCGTTTGGATTTAGATTGTCTTGACCTGGGGCGTTCTCGAAGATCTCAGCGATAGTCAGGTCAGCTTGATCAGCGGCGATACAGAACGCTGGATCCCATAGACCCGTCTGCCTTTCCCGCGCCCGAAATTGGGCGTCCTTGATCAGTTGTCGGTGTGTGCTGTCGTCTGACATTGCGAGGGCCGCGCCCTGCTCGACCAACAGAACATTGACGAGGATGTCGTCGACCCACACGTTTGCGACAACCCGGCGGAACTCGTCTCGTGCGATGGACTCGACCAGGATTTTTTTTTGGGAGGTCAGCGCTTCGAGCATGCCTCGAGCAAGAGCCCCGAAGCAGGCTCCGCTCTCGGGAGCGTTGATACCGAATAAGCGGATTTCGTCAGCCTGGCCGGTGTCGAGCCAGCGGATATCGAAACTGTCGCCGTCGGCCAACCGTTCAACGCGTGCCGGACGCACCTGTGGTGGAGGGGCCGGGTAGACCACGGTGTAAGCGGGGCCGGTGTTTGGTCGTGGGTCTCTATCAGCGGCCAGTATTGGCAGCGGTGCCTCGTCGAGCACGAGCGTGGTGCTGTCAGTGCGCTCGGCTTGCAACAGCATGGAAAGTGCAGTGGCCACAACAAGAAATAAGCCAACAAAGGCCAGGGGGCGTCGCATTTTTACTGGGGCAGCACAGGGTGGCCCCGAGACCGAGGCGACACTCAGCGGTCGAGGTGTAGGTCTTGGATCTCTGGGATGGACTCGAGTTCGCTGTCGGCCAACACACCCTGCAAGACCGCTCGGGTGCTGAAGAGTCGGTCGCGTGCAAGCTTCTCGGCTTCGACCAGACGGCTGAGCTGTGAGCGAGCGTCAGCGACGATGCGATCGACACGCTCACGTGCCGATGCTTCGGCTTCCTCAGAGATGCGCTGTGCTTCAGCGTGAGATGTAGTACGTATTTCGGTGGCGTCGGCCTGTGACTCATCGAAGAGTTGTTGGGCTCCTTCGCGTGCCTTCGCGATGATGTCCTCGGCTTCTGCCTTGGCATCTTGAACTTGGCTGTTGATGTCGTCGAGTTCGGCGGCCGCAGATGCTAGAGCAGCGTCTGATACTGCTCTAGCGCGCTCGATCTGGGCTTCAGTTCGAGCCTTGGCTGACTCTGCTTCGGCGGCAATTGATGCTGCTGTTTCTTCGGCGGCTAGTCGAGTTCGCTCGTCATAAGCCACTGTCTCGGACTTGATTGACTCTGCTTCGGTATCGGCTCGAGCCCGCGTCGTGTGCGCGTACTGTTCAGCTTCGCTCCGAGCGGTCTTGGTGTAGGAGTCCACCTCGGACCGGATGTCGTTTGCGTATTCCTCAGAGCGACTGCGCGTGGTCTGGGCGTACTCGTCTGTCTCGGTACGGACTCGGCGAGCGTGATCGTCGGCTTCGCTGCGAGTTATCTCGGCCGCGGTGTGCGCTGATTCCCGCTGTTCTCGGATCTTATTTTGTGCATCTTCGGTATCGATGGCGATGGACTCGCGGGCCTCGGCCAGCATGTCGTCGGCGCGCTTGGCAGCGTCATGGCGGATCGAGAGTGAACTCTCGTGCGCCTGGCGCAGGATGCCTTCGATCTGATCGCCAAGGACCTTGAAATCGTTGTCGACGAAGGGCGAGTCGACTGGGGGGTCGTGATCGTCGAGCGCCGACACCTGTGCAGCTGTTAGTTCTTGCGCCGCTTCGGCCTCGGTGTCCACTACTTGTTCGGCGGCTTCAGCGGTAGCTTCGTCATGATCCGCAGGTTTGGTTGCGTCAGCTTGAGTCATATCTTCTTCAATTTTTGCGTCTTCGACGTCAGGCACGTCGATGCGTGGGGCGTTGAACGATGGCAGGTCGATTGATGGTGCTTCGATGCCAGGCACGTCGATGCTTGGACCCTCGATGCTTGGACTTTCAACACTCGGGCTGTCGAACGATGGCACGTCGATTGACTGCATAAAGATTGTTGGAACCTCGCCAGTGGGCAGGCCAGCTTCGACACTTGGAATGTCGATCTTGGGAACCAAGGATTCAGCAGACGGGGCTTTGATGCGAACGGTGTCGCCACCAGAGGGGGCCAGGTCGGCGCTTGCTTCTCGCATACGCTCGCTCATCGGCAACACTGCTTCGACAGGCGCTGGTGTGTTGCCACTGGGGAGATCCGGTAGAGGCGGAACCGTAGTCTGGCTCGGCGCGGTCTCGTCGCTCGGACCGCCTTCGAGTTCGTTGGCAAGTTGGCTCAGGAACGCTCGGACTTCTTCTCGGTCAAGACCCCGCCATACGATGTCAAACTCGTGGATCCGGATTGCATCTGGCTGGACGTCATCAGGAAGCGCTGACGGCAGGTTGGTGTTGCTGCCCGCTGCTTCGACAGCAAGAGCGATGCGCCCCAAATAGGCGGCGACTGCGCTCTTCTGATACCCGCGGAGGCTTGAATCGAATTCGTCGGCTTTCGAGAAAAGCAGGTCGGGGTCGAACAGCGTCATGAAGGGTATCTCCGCAAAGGGCGTGACAAAAAGGTGATCGTCGCCCGAGAGAGACGACCCAACGAACCAAAATCCTAGTCCGCAGCGTGGAAGAGGGCGTGAACCCGCAATCGGAAAGTTGTCTGGGTGATACGTCAGCATTGCGACAGGCAGCAATGGCGACACGTGTGTGTTCCAGTTAGAGCGGGTGAAGGGAGTCGAACCCTCATCATCAGCTTGGAAGGCTGAGGTTCTAGCCATTGAACTACACCCGCTAGCGAGAGAGAGCCTACCGGGTAAGGCCGGGGCAACGTTGCAGTGGTTCGTTTCGAGCACCGTGGCCGATACAGCACCGACAACCGAACCGAAGCACGGGGTGGATTGCTGACCGAATGCGCTGATTTAGCCGGTAACTCATGAGACGGGTAACGAGCTTTGCGCTGGGCACATGGACGTTTGGTGTCCGAACACACAGTCGGCCACTCGAGGGAAGCCAAAACCTGGCGGAGCGAGTGATCCGGACTGGTGGTGTGGTTGGAGTGGCGGGGATCGTGGGGTGGGTAGGAGAAAACAGGATTGGGAGCGGAGCGAGTGATCCGGAGTACCCCTACACTCACGCCAGTGAAGACCACCGTTGAGGAACTCGACGACAACAAAGTGAAGTTGTCAGTCGAAGTTGAAGCTGCAGAGTTCGAAGTTGAGGTCGAAAAGGCCTTCAAGAAGATTGGGCGCGATGTCAATCTGCCTGGCTTTCGAAAGGGAAAGGCCCCCCGTAAGGTGCTTGAGGCGCGTTTCGGTAGTGGCATGGCCCGCGGCCAGGCGCTTGAGGACAGCATCCCGGACTATTTCTTGACCGCCATCGGCGGCCACGAAATCGACATGATCGGTCCCCCTGAGTACGACGTCACAGGAGGGATGGAAGACGGCGACCTGATGTTCGATGCTGTCGTCGACGTGCGGCCTGCGGTTGAGATCGCTGATTACGGCAGCATCACGATCGAAATCCCAGCGCCGTCACCAACCGATGACGAGATCCAAGAACGTATCGATAGCTTCCTCGGACAGTTCGGTGAGCTCGCCTCGGTTGAGCGCGAAGCCGCAGATGGCGACACCGTCACCATGGACATTGTGACCATGCACGGCGACGAAGAAGTCGAAGGGCTCACCGCAGGCGACTATTCCTACAAGGTTGGCTCTGGCGGTCTAGTCCCTGAACTGGACGACAACCTTCGGGGAATCAGCATCGGCGACTCGGTCGAGTTTGACGCTGACCATCCGGACCCAGAAGAAGACGGCCAGCTCAGTTTTGTGATTAAGGTCAAAGACGTCCAAGAACAGGTACTGCCTGACTTGACTGATGAGGTTGTCGCTAATGCCACCGACTTCGCGACTGCCGATGAATGGCGCTCCAACCTCGTAGACGAAATGACGAACGGTAAAGCGACGCAGTCGAACAATCTGTGGCGTGAAAAAGCGGCGGAGGAACTTGGTGCGCTTGTAGACGAAGATCCGCCAGCAGCGCTCGTCGACACCGAGGTCCGTAATCAGGTTGAGGACATGGCCCGGCGCCTGCAACAGATGGGTATCGGCTTCGAGCAGTACATGCAGATGACCGGCACCAGTGTCGACGACATGTTCGAGCAGATGCGCGAACCTGCGACTGCGTCGGTCAAGGTCGACCAGGCTCTTCGGGCGCTCGCTGCGGCTGAAGGCCTCAACGCAACCGATGACGACCTCGATGCTGAGTTTGCTGACCTTTCTGAGGGAACCGGCATGTCGCTCGAGGAACTGAAGACGCAGATCTCTACCAAGAACCAGCTCATGCTGATGAAGGCTGACATCTCCAAGCGTAAGGCTGTCGACTGGCTGCTCGAACGAGTCGAAGTAGTTGACGAAGATGGGAACACCATCGACAAAGATGCGTTAGAACTGGCAGCGCAGCCACCAGAGCAAGACGACGATGCGAACGACGACGACGACCACGCCGAAGAAGAGTAGGAAGTAACGCATATGAACACGGTTAACCCCCGCAACTACATGGTCCCGAGTGTTATCGAGCAGACCAACCGCGGCGAGCGAGCGTACGACCTGTACAGCAAGCTGCTCAAAGAGAACATCATCTTCCTGGGAACGCCAATCGATGACACGATCGCGAACCTGGTGTGCGCTCAGTTGTTGCACCTCGAGAGCGAGAATCCTGACCGAGACATCAACCTGTACATCAACAGCCCGGGCGGCGACATCAACGCTCTGTTCGCGATCTACGACACGATGTCGTACATCAAGCCTGATATCACAACGATCTGCTTCGGTCAGGCGGCAAGTGCTGCGGCCGTTCTGCTAGCTGCTGGCGCTCCTGGTAAGCGTTTGGCGTTGCCGCACGCTCGAATCTTGATCCACCAGCCCTACGCCGGTGCTCAGGGGCAGGTTTCTGACCTGCAGATTGCCTCGGCCGAGATCCAACGCATGAAGCGCTCACTCGAAGAAATTCTGGCTGGACACACTGGCCAGAACGTCGACAAAATTAGCACCGACACCGACCGCGACTTCGTGATGACTGCTCAAGAAGCCAAGGACTACGGCATCATCGACGAGGTCATCGACACCCGTAACGCGGTTGACAGTTCAGGAGCCATCAAGGGCGTCGACTGAGATCACATACTCAGTTCGAATTTCTGACGCAACTCCCTGACTACGCCCGACGCGTCGCCTAATATGGCTGCCAGGATGGAGTGGCCGAGGCGCAGAATGTGCCTTGGTCGCCTCGATTAGGGAGAAGAATCGCCGGTGGCGAAATTCGGAGACAGCGGGGAACTGCTGAAATGCTCGTTCTGCGGTAAGTCGCAGAAACAGGTCAAGAAGCTTATTGCCGGCCCGGGTGTCTATATCTGTGACGAGTGCATCGATCTATGCAACGAGATCATCGAGGAAGAGCTTGCTGAGCCGGCAGAACTCGGCTTTGAAGAGCTGCCGAAACCGCGTGATATTAATGCATTCCTAGACGAGTACATCGTCGGGCAAGAGACCGCCAAGCGGATCATGTCGGTAGCCGTCTACAACCACTACAAGCGGGTTGAGATCGGCTCCAGCACCGACGACGTGGAGTTGGCGAAGTCGAACATCATGCTTATCGGGCCGACCGGTACAGGTAAGACGCTGATGGCGCAGACGTTGGCTCGCATGCTGAACGTGCCGTTTGCTATTGCCGATGCAACGGCGTTAACTGAAGCCGGGTACGTCGGCGAAGACGTCGAGAACATCTTACTCAAGCTCGTGCAGGCCGCGGATTACGACGCCAAGCGGGCCGAGACCGGCATCATCTATATTGACGAAATCGACAAGATTGCTCGCAAGAGCGAGAATCCATCGATTACACGCGACGTCTCGGGCGAAGGCGTGCAGCAAGCGCTACTCAAGATCCTTGAAGGTACGACGGCGTCGGTTCCGCCTCAGGGCGGGCGCAAACATCCGCATCAAGAGTTCATCCAGATCGACACCACGAACATCCTGTTTATCTGTGGTGGTGCGTTCGCTGGCCTCGAAGACATCGTCGAGAAGCGCATCGGGCGCGGTGGCGTCGGCTTTGGTGCCGACATTGTCGACCCGAACAAGAAGAACGTTGGCGAACTCTTCGACCAGGTTCAGCCCGAGGACCTGATCAAGTTCGGTCTGATTCCTGAATTTATTGGCCGGCTTCCTGTTATCGGCTCGGTTGCGAACCTGGACCAAGAAGCACTGATTCAGATTTTGACTGAGCCCAAGAATGCTCTGGTCAAGCAATACCAGAAGTATTTTGCGTTCG
>Ga0209709_10000959_pt1 | contig 27183 bp, 29 predicted proteins | sample ArcticOcean_MG_C_2_FD_187435 | JGI IMG/M metagenome (GOLD analysis project Ga0209709, IMG submission 187435) | Marine microbial communities from western Arctic Ocean - ArcticOcean_MG_CB4_136 (SPAdes) (version 2) | ecosystem: Environmental > Aquatic > Marine > Oceanic | place: Arctic Ocean...
GAATTGTTATGGAAAATAAAAAATATAAACTCAGTATCGTTGCACAAAGAGAAAAAGGAACTTCATTAGCAGCACCAATATCAGGTTTTATGAATGGCCGCATAGAGGAAAGTATGAATGCTGAAATCCATGTTGTCTTATTCAATAAGAAAAACAACAATAAAATATTAGATGACACTGGTTTATCAGCTGGAATAGAAGTTGCTGGCAAATATGAATTATTACTAAAATGATTTTAAATTAAAATAACCTCTTTTTATTAGTCATCTCAAATCTATTTATCATCAATAACTTTCAAAACTAGTTTTCCAAGTTTTTTTCCAGAGAATAATCGTAAAAAAGTTTCATGAAAATTATCGATTCCTTCATAAACATCTTCATTACTTTTTAATTTTCTCTCTTTTATCCATTTAGTCATATTTTTAAAAGCTTCTTGATACCTGTCTGCATAATCAAAGACAACCATTCCTTTCATACTAGCACGATTAACTAACAACGATAAATAATTTTTAGGACCTTGTACTTCCATGCTATTATATTGAGAAATAGCTCCACAAATTACGACTCTTGCGTTTCTTCTAAGAAATATCAAAGCATCATCTAAAATTTCTCCTCCTACATTATCAAAATAGATGTCAATCCCTTTAGGGCAGTGTTTTTTTATTCCCTTTTGAATAGATTCATTTTTATAATCAATTGCACCATCAAAGCCAAGCTCATCAGTTAAATAATCACATTTTTCTTTTCCTCCTGCAATACCTATAACAGATGCCCCTTTAAGTTTAGCGATTTGACCTACAATACTTCCAACGGCGCCTGCTGCTCCAGAAACCAAAACAACATCATTTTTTTTTAATTTTCCAACTTCAAGAATTCCAAAATAAGCTGTCATGCCAGGCATTCCAAGGATCCCTAAATACTTAGGGATAGAGGCTTTATTGGGATCAACTTTAAAATAACCTTCACCATCTGAAATACTGTAAAGTTGAACTCCTCCCCAGCCGCTAACATAATCTCCTATTTTAAATTTTGTTGTGCCATTAACTTGAATCACTTTTCCAACAGAACCTGACCTCATAACAGAATTCAGTTCAACAGGAGGGATATAGGATCGAGTATTATTAATCCAACCACGCATTGCAGGGTCAAGAGAGATGTAATGATTTTCGATTAAAATCTCTCCAGAATTTAATTCAGGAATTAAACTTTCTTCTAAACTCCATGTTTCTTTTGTTGGAAATCCTAAAGGGCGTTTAACAAGTATTTGAGCTTTGTTTTTCATCAAACGAATATACGTTTTTCTCTCAATTTTAATTTAAATCATTATATTTTGAAATTAAAAATTTAATGATTTTAAAAATTAAAAAATGGATCAAAATAAAATTACTCAACTTTTAGGGATTAAATATCCAATTATTCAGGCGGGAATGGTTTGGGCTAGTGGTTGGCGATTAGCTTCTTCTGTAAGTAATAACGGAGGCTTAGGTCTTATAGGTGCAGGATCAATGTATCCTGATATTTTAAGAGAACACATACAGAAATGTAAAAAAGCAACCGATAAACCCTTTGGAGTAAATGTACCTTTATTATATCCTAATATTGAGCAGTTGATGGAGATAATTGTTGAAGAAAAAGTTTCAATTGTTTTTACAGCAGCAGGTAATCCTAAATTATGGACCGAACACTTGAAGTCTAATGGTTGTATTGTAATACACGTTGTTAGCTCAGTTAAATTTGCATTAAAAGCACAAGATTGTGGAGTAGATGCATTAGTTGCAGAGGGTTTTGAAGCTGGAGGACACAATGGTCGTGAAGAAACTACCACAATGACTCTAATACCTTTGGTTAAAAAAGCCATTAAAATTCCTTTAATTGCTGCTGGGGGAATAGGTTCTGGTCCAGCAATGTTGGCAGCTATTGCTCTAGGCGCTGATGGGGTTCAAGTGGGCTCTCGCTTTGTCGCAACTCCAGAGGCATCTTCACATTTAAATTTCAAAGAAGAAGTTCTAAGGTCAAAGCAAGGATCAACTTTATTAACACTCAAAGAATTGACGCCCGTTAGAATGATCAAAAATCCTTTTTATCAAAAAATTAGTGCACTCTATAAATCAGGAGCTGATATTGACGAGCTCAAAAAAACTTTGGGCAGAGGAAGAGCAAAAAAAGGAATGTTTGAAGGTGACCTTATTGAAGGTGAATTAGAAATTGGTCAAGTTTCTGCACAAATAAATTCAATTATTCCTGCAGCTGACATATTAAAAGAATTTATTAAATCATACAATAAAACATTAAGTTCTTTAACTAAAATGTATGCCTTTAAATAATTGTTTGCTATTGCATTAAAAAAAGACATACTCTAATGATAAAACGATTTTGCTATGAAAACATAACTGACTTGAACAAAGAATTAATCAATATCAAAATTTAGATGTTTTATTCTCCTTTTCGAATAATAATATTTCGATATTCAACTTTTCCATGATCCCCCTGAAGCATCAAAGGACCTTTATCTGCCTCATTACTGTCTATAGCTCCTCCAGTTATTCCAGGAATTATTTGATCATTAATGATGGTTTTTCCATTTGCTATTATTGTTACTCTCCTTCCTATCAAAGTAATATCAAAAACTTGCCATTCACCAGCAGGATTTGCAGCCATCTCATTTGGTGTTAAAAACCCATAAACGGCACCAAACAAAATATTACTTGGATCCTTTCCATAGCTATCTTCAACTTGAACTTCATAACGCCCTCGTAAGTATATACCAGAATTACTACCCTTAGGAATTCGAGCTTCAATGTGTAATTGAAAATCTTCATATGTATCGGTCGTTAATAAGTTAATACCTGATTTTGGATTAATTAAAATACCATTATCTACTAACCATTGATTTTTTCTATTGGGATATTCTGGCTGCCAACCGTTCAAATTAGTTTTATTAAAAATTGAGATTGCTTTACCAAATTTTACAGGATTTGATCGAATTAATTTAGGAGCTCTTTTACCCTCAAAAGGATAGGCTTTTGCATTACTTCCTAAAATAGTACCAATTAACTTACCTTCTTTAACTTTTGCTGAGAAATGAAGATCAGTTTCTCCATTCCATTGAGGAGGAATACTAAAATCTATAATGCCATTATTATAATGAACTTCAGAAATTGGACGGGCACTTCCATTGTATTCGACGAAATATCCAACCAAAGTTTGACTTCCAGATAATTTCACTTCCAACCAAGAGGGTGAAATACGTTTATCCATTTTCACATTTATATCCCATTTTCCAATAATGGCATCATTATTTTGTGCAGAAATTATTCCACAAAAAAATGTGGCTATAAAAAATTTATATTTAAGTATTTTCATTATTCTATTCATAGTATAATCGAGTAATAAGTAAGTTATGTTAATATTTAAAATTTATTTTATGGTTAGATAATCAGTACCTAGATATTTGTCATCTTTATTATAATACCAAGCTCGATCTTTTGGCATTTTAATACCTCCAATCATTAATTCATTTTCTAAAATGATGTACTCTCCATCATTTTTTGCTTCTTCATGAAAAAATTGATAACATTTAAGTTGATAAGTATTCTTATCAAAATATAAATACCAAGTGTCCCCTCCAACATCAGGGGTGTAAGTGGCTTTTAAAACCCAATATGAATTTCCGTTAATTTGTTTCTCGTTAATTTTTGAATTAATGATAGTTCCTTTGTCATTTAATTTCATCGGTAGACCATAGAGATAAGTATAATAATCTCTATACATGGAAGCGCGTTCACAGTTAAGTTTAAATTTAATTGCAATTTCCTCAGAAAAAGTTTCATTGCCATTAAAAGAAAGTAAGCAATCATTATTGTCTAGAGTAGAAACTAACTTATTTCCATTGTCTTCCATTGATAGCTTGAAAAATGATTTTGAAATATCTAATTCGATTTGACTTCTTCTAGTGGGCCTGTCGGGGCTTTTCATAGTAACAACAAAATCGCTCTTAAAGGAAGACCAAACCCCTGATGGATCATGATAGGAAATCGATTTTTCTAATAATTGAGACCCCGTTAAATCTTGAGAAGTGACTTTTAAAAAAAAGAAAAAAATAAAATTTAATAAAATAGTAGTTCTCATAAACTTGTTATTTAATTTAATATAATCATAAAAATGATATTTTTTTATGTAGGAGAAACAAAAGTTGCTAGCTCTTGTATAGTTATACTGGGATTTGCTCCTTTACTTGAAGCTACTAATGCCCCCATTCCACAAGCATCATTTAAAGTACTTTGTATAGAATTACCCTGCAAAAGACCCAATACTAATGTTGCTAAAAAAGAATCTCCCGCTCCAACGGTATCTTTAACCTCAATGCGATAACCACTGTTATAGAACCAATCACCATGATGATACAATACTGCTCCGTGCATTCCTTTAGTTACACAAATTACAGGAGTATTTGTTTTGGCCACTAGGTATACAATATGCTGATCTAAAGAATGATAAGGAGATCCTAAAGCATTTGCTATTTCATAAAGCTCATTATCGTTAAACTTTAGCATATTGGACTTGATCATTAATTGAGTTAACGTTTCAAGAGTATAGAAAGGAGGACGCAAGTTTAAATCAAATACACTAAACTTTGAAAGACTCAGCAGTGTATCTAATGTTTCTTTTGAAGCTGATCTTGAAACTAAACTTCCAAAAATAAATGCATTTGCTTCAGAAACAGCATTGACAATAGTTGAAGTTGGCTCAATGAAATCCCAGGCAGCATCTAATGCAATTTCATATTTAGCAATACCATCTTTATCTAAAGAAACCAAAACCTTTCCTGTAGCATGAAAATTATCTGATTGAATAAATTTTATTGAAAGGCCTTGAGCTTTCATTTTTTCTGAAATTTCATGTCCCAGAGAATCGTTTCCAACCCGACTAATAAACTGGACGTTTCCTCCTAAACCATGAATAGAAGCTGCAACATTAAAAGGAGCTCCACCTAACATTTTTCCTCCTGGGAAAATATCCCACAAAATTTCACCAAAGCAAATAATATTATTTGAACTCATCTCATTATTTTACTAAATAAATATAAATATTTATTTAGTAGTGACTATTGAAAATTAAAATTATAGGCTAATGAAACTAAAGCGCCTTTTAATATCGAAAGCTGATAAGAACCTAGCGGGTCATCTGAAAATACACTTCCATCTTGAGATCTATTTCAAATAGTTGAATTTTATATATAAAACATAACATACTATTTACTTTACAAGTGAGTATAAATTCTAGTTGAGCAAATATTTTATTAAATAATAAGACAAAAGATTTATATGTTTAATAGAATCAAATTTTCAAATATGGAAGATAAAATCAAAAATCCTTTAGACTCATTAGATCATTGGGAAGATGATCTGTTGGAGCGTTATCCAGAAAAGAATTTGAAATCAAAGGAGGAATATAAAGATTACGATACTTCTGACAGAGCTGAAGGTGTTAAAAACTTTTACAAGTTAAACCATCAGTATCAAACTTATGATTTTGTTTCTAAAAAAAGAAAAAGAGTTTATAGCTTTCAATAGAAAAAAATGTCCCTGTGGGATGCTGTTGACTTTTTAAATACATTGGTAGATGATATGATCCAGATATTGAATTAGATCAATTTCAACACCTACTACAAACCTCAGAATCGATTTGAGCTGATGGTCATGAAGACTGGTTTGTATTGACTGGATTTATTCATGATTTGAGAAAAGTTTTATGCCTTTTTGGAGAACCGCAATGGGCTGTAGTTGGAGATACTTTTCCTGTTGGATGTGAATTTTCAAATAAAATTGTTTGTCCAGAATTTCTTGACTTTAACCCTGACACCAAAAATCCTATCTACAACACACCTTTAGGAATTTATTATCAAAACTGTGGACTAGATAAAGTTAAAATGAGCTGGGGTCATGATGAATATTTATATCAAATATTAAAAAATTATTTACCCAAACCATCATTGTATATGATTCGATACCATTCCTTTTATGCTCAGCATAGGGAAGAATCCTATAATCATTTAATGAGTGAAGAAGATCATGAGCTTTTTAAATGGGTGAAGAAATTTAATGCTTATGATTTATATTCAAAGGCACCTACTCATCAAGATAGTAAAGCACTTCGTCCTTACTATGAAACTTTAGTTGCAAAATACCTGCCTAAAACACTTAACTTTTAAATGTTACCAATTAAAAAAAATGCAATTTAAAGTTGGGAATAGCTTAAGGGTTTTAAAAATATTCGCTTTATATCGCTAACTGTATTTGCATATTCAGGAAGAATAGAAATACGCTTCCATTCAGAGTGAACACTAAATTTCTTCCAATTTGCATCACGTTCCTCCATATCCTTAAAAGAAAGCATATAGGTTAACGCAGGCATTAATGGGCCTGATACTTGACTTCCAAAGAATACTGAATGTAGCCCTGTATCTTCAAAAATAGTTAGTTCTCCATCATTAAACATATTCGTTTTTCGTTGAACTGCATCTTCACTGTAACCCTCATAAGTTCTTAATTCAAATAATTGTGATCCCTTTTCTGGAACTATTAATTTAGGAAGACCATCAAAAGCAAAATAAAAAGAACTAGTAAATCTTTTATAAGCAGGTCGTGAAAAAGTGATTGCATCATATCCAACTTTATTTTCCTGGAATTCATTTGTCTTTAGTAAATCCTTTTAATACTTTGCCATAAGTAGCAATGTCATTGTAAGGAATTAACAAGACTAATTCTTTAGACGCTGGTTGACCAATAGTTTCAAATACACCTAACAGAAACTCTTTTTTTCTTGAATTGGCGGACAAGCCACAGTCCCAAAAGAACAATATACGCAACAATCTCCTTGATTTGGTTTTAAAACGTTTTTGCAGTTCTTACACTTATAGAAAAATTGACAAGCATTAATTGGCATCTCTTCTAATTCTTTATTCTTGCAATATGGGCAAGTAATTTCTGATTTTAATTCAATTTCCACCGGTTTTTTTTGAAAGGGTTATTTTACTAATTTAATTACTTCCTCAATTTGCTTTATTTAAATTAGGCATTAATAAATACTTGGCAGTAGCTTTTTCTTTTAAACCACAGGCATATCATCTTCAATTATTTTATAATACTCTGTATACAAAATGTAGTAATTAATCCCCAAAAAGTTCCAGTTGCCATACTAAGTATTGCCAAAACTATTGCGTGGGGCATTAACCTTTTATCATATGCAGAAGCTAGGGCAGGAGAAGTAGAGAGCCCTCCAATATTTGCCATAAGAGCAATAGGAATCCAAACAAAAGAAACTCTTAAACCCCAACCCATTAAAACTAAAAATAGCATATTTAAAATCATCCAAACCAAAACAAAAAGTATGAAAATTAAAGGAAGATCAAAGTTTTCAATCTTTAATCTTAATCCTAAAATTGCCATAATTAAAACGATTCCTACCGACCCTAAAATTAAATTTGTTTTATGATCCCAAAATTTAAGGGCATTCCCCAAAACCAATCCCATAATTGAAAGACCTATAACATTGGTTAAAAAATTAAAATTAAAAAAATTAAAAAAAGTTAGAATACTAAAAATGATTGCAAAAGATTTAAGTTTTGCCTTTGTTGATATTGTATTTTTTTTATTTTCCTCTTTAAAATCAATAATCGGATTTAATTTAAAAAAACGATTTATTTGATCTGTTTTTTTAACACTTTGGAATAGAAAAATCATTACTATATTTTGTAGCAGCGTATCAAAAAATAAGACCGATAAAAATAATTCTTCATTAAGAGAAATATGCTCTTGAAGCACTAGCATACTTGAACTACCCCCTATCCAACTTCCAACAACTGGTATAAAACCCTTCCATAACTCTTCATTAATAAGGACGTTAAAAAAACTCAAATCCATTAAAAGTACAAGGCTTATTAAAATCACAGGAATCATTGAAATAATGAACGATCCAAAAACAAAAAGTATAAGCGGCTTCAAGCCAATTATTTTTATTTGACTCAAAGACATTGAAGACATTATACATATGATAACTAATGGATATAAATATTTTTTACTCCAATTGTGTAATGCTATTTCTTCGAGAGATAATCCAAATGAGTTGGTGACTATTGCTGGAAATATAAATGACAACAGAATACCAGGAATCCAATTGGAAATAGCCCCTATTATCCCATTGTTTTGTTTTTCATAATACTTTACAATAAAAAATGTAACTATAACTAAAAGTATTCCTAAAGCGTTTTGATACATAGAATCAATTTAAAATAAAAAGTAATTAAAAGCTCCACTAAATATAACACAAAGATTTTTTTATTTGAGGTTAAATTTTTTAAGGCTATAGTACCCTACTTTTATAGCTCAGAGTGGGTTTTATTTTTATTGACTTTTTGTGAGAGTATAAATCAATTCTAAAAGATTAACTCTTTTTTCGTTTATTGATGTTCCTATAATTAACTTTACTTTAGTGACGTTTTCTTTTAAACCACAGGAATATCCTCTTCAGTAAGTTCCGGAGTTTGTGATCCTTGATTTTTTTTATAAATTGTAGAGTATTAACTCTAAACCAATTTAAAATGAATTTAATCGTTCTATATCCTCAACTAAAAAATTTGAATTCTATTAATCGGAACACATTAAATTACTTCACTATAAAAGGAATATTTCTCTAGACTCAAAACTAATTACCAACATCGGGCAAAACACTTTTAACGAAGTGATTATTTATGCACTTGATGAAATGAAAATGGCAATAGAAAAGAGTTTATAAATTTATTTATGGATAATAGAAATAATTATACGGGGTTAATGATCAGCATAAGGAAGATAGTTAGAGCTGTTAATCTGGAATCAAAAATCATTGAAAAAGATTTTGGACTTAGCATACCAGAATTATTGACTCTCAAATTTTTAAAGAATGATGTTGAATTTAAAAGCACTTTTAAATTCAATTAATGAGTTTTAGAAATAAATTAAAAAATATAACATTATTATTTTTAGGTATTGACCCAGGAATAATGAAGTTGTATTACGTTTTGATCTACAAACCCAAACCAGGCTCAATTTCAGCAATTATAGATCAGAAAGCAAAAAACATAAAAGATTTTCGATTTCTCCAAATTGGTGGCAATGATGGCTTTTTTAAAGACCCTATATTTATCTTTATTAAAAGATATTCTTGGAAAGGTATTATAGTAGAACCACAAAAAGAAGTTTTCACCAACAGGCTTTTTAAAACGTATCGCTTTGAAAAGAATCTAATTCTTGAAAACACAGCAATCGCTGAAAAAAAAGGTATCAGAAAATTATTTAAATTAGGGATTAGTGATTCTCGTTGGGCAACAGGATTAGCTACATTTGATCGAAAAACACTGGAACATCAAATTAAAAGAAATTATGTTTATAATCGCGCCAAAAGAGAGGGGATTAAACTCCCAGAAAAAATGGAGGATTATATTATTTCTGAGGACGTTTATTGTACAACAATAGAAGATTTACTGATTAAACATAATTTTAAGTCTATAGACTTACTACAAATTGATACAGAAGGTTTTGATTTTGAAATAATTAAAACCATCAATTTTTCTGTTTTGAAGCCTACTATGATTTCATTTGAAAATATGCATCTTAGTAAATCAGATATAATTAAATGTGAGAAATTGCTTAAAACTAATGGATATTTAATTTATAATAAAGGGAGAGACTCTATCGCCTATCTTGAAGATTAAAATTTATATTCAGATAAAGATTTTTTAAATCGAAGACATATCATCTTCAGTAAGTTCTCCAATACACTTTACCTAGAATGAAACAAGCTACTAATGAAGTAAGTGAAGACTTGCCATTGTTTGTTCAGTAAGTTCTGGGAGAAACACCGTGTTCTATATTACATATCAATAGTCAAAAACAAACACTTACTTTATTTTATATAATAAAAACTCTTTTGATGCAAAATTATAAAATTGCTTTTAAAAAAACCTAAAGCTTCCCAATTTTCATTTCTCAATATATATGTCTAAATTGGAATTCTAATATTTAATAAAAAGTTTGAAAAGTATTTTTTTAATATCATTCGTAACGTTTTCATTTGTTGGTTTTTCTCAAAATCTTTCAAAAAACCTACACCTCAATAAATATGATATTACAGAAGGTTTAAGGATTCAAAACGATATTAGAGAGTCCTTTGGCTTAAAACCATACAAAATGGATAGCACTCTAAACAGAAGGGCTCAGGAGCGGTCTAATCATCTTGCTATAATAGATTCAATTGATATTAGTACAGATGAGTTAGGAGAATCAGTCTTCTATGCTGAAAGATATAACATAGACCAACTATATAAAAGTTTATTTAAAGAAGCAACTATCAATTGGATTGTAACAAGAGAGCAAGGATCAGACCAAGCCTATCAGCAGATAACTTCAGAAAAAGCAACTAAGATTGGTGTTGGATTTGCTCAAAGTTTGTTCAACTACTATGTTGTAGCTAAATACGATTCAATTTATTAACTTTTAATAGAACTATGAAGATAAAGATATTAGCATACACTCTACAAAGAATGAAACAAGTTGCTAATGGAGTAAGTGAAGACTTTCCTTTGTTTGTTCAGTAAGTTCTGGAAGAAAAACACGGAGTAGAAATATTGTAGATTTTATTATATTTGAGAATATTACAGATTATACTATGAAAATAATTTTATATGTCTTTTTCTTTTTTGTCTTTATTCCAAAAGTACATTCTCAAGAATGGGTTATTGTTGATATTATAAATCAAAACTCTAAAGAATTGTCTGTAATGATTGATGATGGAGAAAAAATAAATAGAAAAAAAATCAAAAACCCTTCTATTGTAAATCTCATAAATGAATATCAAAATAATGGTTTCACCCTGGAAAAAGTAACATCTGGAATAGAACTTGACATTAACGGAAACATTCCATTAATTAGTAACAACCGGGGGAATAATTTTGGTTTTTCAAATTTGACATTTTCAAATAATAACAGAATAATGCTTTGGTTTAAAAAAGAATAAAACTAAATAACAGTCATATCATCTTCAGTAAGTTCGTGCTTAATAAGAAAAACACTGGATTAAGATATTGTATATTTTAAGTATATTGAACTATTATTAACCATTAATCAATTAAAATACATCACTAAAAATACTGCCCATAGAATAGGAAAAAAGGGAAGGTGTATTTTAGACGTTTAAAACCCTATGAAAAATAAATATTTAGTTCTTAATCAGCCCGGAAAATTCGAACGTAAGGAAAACACCATTGATTTAAAATTGTCAGAAGGAGAAGCTTTGGTAAAAATAAAAAAGATAGGAGTTTGTGGGACAGACTACCACGCTTTTAAGGGCAACCAACCTTTTTTTACTTACCCTAGGGTACTCGGTCACGAACTGGGTGCTGAAGTCATTAAACTGCAATCTGAATCTGATGATCATGCAATTGGAGATCGTGTGGCTGTAGAACCTTACCTAAATTGCGGTAGATGTCAGCCTTGCCTTAATGGTAAAAGCAATTGTTGTGAGCGATTAAAGGTGCTTGGAGTTCACGTTGACGGTGGTATGGCAACCTATCTTAAAGTACCTGTTAATAAACTTCACCGCTCATCTTTACTGAGTTACGATCACCTGGCTACCATAGAGTTTTTGGGGATTGGTGCACATGCAGTTGAAAGATCCAATATTAAAAAAAGTGATACCGTTTTGGTTATTGGAGCTGGGCCTATAGGGCTATCTGTGGTTCAATTTGCAAAGCTAAAAGGCATCAAAGTCGTGGTAATAGATTTTAATAAAAATCGTTTGAATTTTGCTCAATCTCAATTGAAAGCCGATCAAATTATTTGTCCTGACAAGGATTTTTCACCAGAGAAGTTAAGAGAAATATTGAATGGTGACCTTCCTGATGCTATTTTCGATGCCACTGGAAATAAAGCCTCAATGGAAAACTCTTTTAATTTTTTGTGCTCTGGAGGTAAATTAATTTTTGTAGGTTTATTTATTGGTGATATTCAGTTTAATGACCCATTATTTCATAAAAATGAAATTACTTTGATGGCAACAAGAAATGCTCTGCCTAATGAATTCAAAAAAATCATTCAATTGATGGAGAAAAAGAAAATCGATATCAATCAATGGATCACTCACTCTTGTAATTTTGACGAATTTCCCAATACCATTGGAAATTGGATAGATCCACAACAAATGGTAATCAAAGGGATGATATCACTTTAATCATAAAAAAATGAGCGTTTTAAAAACAATACGAATTTCTACAACAGAAATGAATTTACTTTTTATCAAAAAATTATCGGCTTTTGATTTCTCTAGCGAGGATGCTGAAAAATGTGCAGACATCTTCACCCAAAACAGTTTGGATGGAGTTTACTCTCATGGAGTAAATAGGTTTCCCAGATTCATCGATTTTCTAAAAAAAGGTTATGTAATACCTAAAAATAAACCTTTATTAAAAAATCAATTAGGGGTTATAGAACAATGGGACGGGGCATCTGGTCCCGGCCCATTGAATGCTTTTTTTGCAACAAATAAGGCACTGGATTTGGCCAATAAATATGGAATAGGGTGTGTTGCACTATCGAATACAAATCACTGGATGCGTGGGGGTTATTACGCATGGCAGGCGGCAAAAAAAGGGTATATTTTTATTGGATGGAGCAATACTGCAGCCATTATGCCGGCATGGGGCGCTAAGAATGCCAAACTTGGAAACAACCCTTTGGTCATAGGTATTCCTTATCGTGACGAAGCAGTAGTTTTAGATATGTCCATGTCTCAGTTCTCTTATGGTGCAATGGAATTGACAGAACAAAAAAATGAAAAGTTACCCGTTACTGGAGGATACGATAACGATGGGAATTTGACCAATGATCCAAGTTTGATATTAGAATCTCTAAGGACCCTCCCCATTGGATTTTGGAAAGGATCAGGACTGTCTTTCGTATTGGATGTAATGGCAGCGATTTTGTCTGACGGGTTAGCTGTTCATCAAGTCGCCCAGAAAGAAGATGAAATATCTTGTTCCCAAATTTTTATCACCATTGACCCTAAAAAATTGACAGGGTATAATGAAAAAGACAATGTAATTGATGAGATTGTAAAAGATTTGAAATCTTCTGCCACAATAAATCACGACTCACAAATCAGCTATCCGGGAGAAAGAGCGGTAAATAATAGAAAAGAAAACTCTGAAAAAGGGATTCCTGTTTCAGAATCTGTTTGGAATGAAATTCTCAATTTATAATTAAGTTATTCTATTAATCGAAATATTTTTATATTAGAGGCAAATTTAATTTTTGAAATGTCAAAATTCAATCTTAGATTTTGGTCTGGAGCAAACTTTTTCAATAAATAATCCAGTCTAAATATTATAGTTCTTTTCTGACTTTTAGAGAATTGTACGAACAATTTTAATCAAAATTGATCTGACTTTAGCCACAATCTTATTTATAGATATTACCCTTCAAAATGGATCTTTTTTTATGATATCAACTCATCTCCTTCAATAAGCTTACCACTCTTGTCCCTGAATAGGAAAGTCGGATAAAAGGAGGATAAATAGTATTAACTATTCTCCTCCTCTTTCTAAAAGCTCCAAACCTCTCTCAATAAGTAAATCTTTCGTGGGAATCAAGTTTTTTTGTGCTCCACCTAAAATCGGATTGATTTTCTCTAAAATATCAGGATTTTTATATACTATATCATATTTTTCAGATGGGTCAATATTTAAATTATACAACAAAGGTTCCTCTAAAACTATTTTATTATCACTACCAGCGGGATAATCAAAATCTCGTTGAGTAATAAAGTGAGGGAGAATATTGCTCCAAAATAGAGGTGATATAAAACAAACGAAATCCCCCTTGGATAAATCCAAAAAAAGAAAAAGCCAAAATAATTAGGTTGATAATTATTTGAAGCTTTCTTTTCCGAACATCATTCAATTTCTTTGCAAAATAAGTGATTGCAACATGGCTTCTCTTCCTGAAAGATAGGCAGCGCCTAAAACTCCTATCCATATCATAAGGTAACGAGCCAACTCATCAGTAAAGGAGTTGGGGTTGGTCAACAGGTATCTGGAAAAGACTCGTCACAATACGTTGACAAACATCAGAGACATTATCAAAATAAGTGCTTTCTCCAAAAATGAATCAATTTTTTCTCGTAATTTCATTTTATAAAGTGTTCTTAATTTTAACTATAACAGCTTTTAAGTAAGGATCTTGTTCATATTCTTCAATGACAGATTTAGACATTTCAGAAAATTTAGTTTTGTCTGGATAACTGACAATAACCCCTGCTGCCCTAACGGCATCGAGAGATTCTTTTTCAGACTGCATCCATAGTTTACGTTGTTCGATGACTGATAAGTCCATAGATTCCTGAACCCATTTTTGTTCTTCTTTATTGAGCGAATTCCAAAGGTGTGTACTCATCAGAACCACATCAGGTAAAACGGTATGTTCATCTAGAATATAGTTTTTACAAACTTCATAATGTCTCGATAAATAAAAAACAGGTGGGTTGTTTTCAGCGCCGTCAACAACACCTTGTTGTAATGAAGTATATAGCTCTCCATGAGAAATTGGTGTTGGCGAACCACCGAAAGATTTAACCATATCGATGGCTGTCTGACTCTCCTGCACTCGGATTTTTAATCCTTCCAAGTCACTTGGTTGTTCAACTGGAGTATTGATGGTATAAAAACTTCTACTTCCAGCGTCGTAATAGGCCAATCCTTTTAACCAATATTTTTCTGCTCCTGCAAGTAATTCTTTTCCAATCGGTCCATCCAATACTTTAAAAGAATGCTCACGGTTTCTAAACAGGTAGGGCAAACCCAATACTTTCATACCTGGTGAAAAATTTTCTAAAACACCAGCTGATGATTTGGTCATGTCCAGAGCACCTATTTGGAGTAGTTCAAGACATTGACGTTCTGTGCCTAATTGTTGGCTCGGATATATTAGGAGTTTAATTTTTCCGTTAGATTTAATTTCCAACTGTTCTCCCATATAAACCATTGCTTTGTGAACGGAATGACTGGTGTTTAGCCCATGTCCAAGACGGATAACTTTGGTGGTACTCAGTTGCTCACATGAATTAAACAAAAGAATAAACCCTAATAAAAGTGACAAGCTGTACTTCATCATTAGTGTTTTATTTTTTTAAAATTAAATTATTATAACAAATGTCCTAAATCATTTTTCCGAAGATATGATTTTTTCTTAATAACGATTTCATCGGTATATAAAATTGCAGGCTCTCCAGCGTTAATATGCATGAAAGTATCTTGCCATAACTTTATAAGACACTCCTGAGCCAGATCTTTCTAAAGTGTTGCTTCTCTTGAGTTTTTTATCGCAAATCAAAATAAAATAGAGAAATATTTATTGTAGACAGAACCAAACTGATTCTCCGTCCAAGGCTTAGATAGTTACCTGTTAGTAATTTTGGCACTAAAATATAACAAAAGAGAAGTTTATTAAATCAAAAGGATTTATATATTCCCAAGAATCTTATCCATTACCCAGCTCGTATGTGCTCCAGTTTGTCCAGAGGAAGGATGGGTTCTAAGAGGATTGAACAACTGATCTCTCATTTGTTCTACATGATGAAGCTGGACGTTTTCGGGATGTAGGATATTCAAGGTTTCGTCACCTTTTTCAGTTTTTAACTGAATCGGCTGATCATCGAAAACAGAAAATTGAATAGTCCCCAAACTGCCATAAATTGTAACTTTATCTTCACTTTTATGGCTTCCAAAATTCCAATTCCCCATGCCTGTAATGTCATTGTCATGAAGCCAGTATCCGGTCACGGCATCTTTGGCAGTGTAAAGTTTTTGTTGATTTAAACTAATACCTGCAGCTTCAGCGACCTCCCCAAATAAATAACAAAACAAGTCCAATCCATGACTTGCCAAATCATCAAAATAACCACCTGGAGATACTTTAGCATCCGTTCGCCAATTGTATTCACCCGACAAGTCTTCTTCAGAAGCGGTTTTGCATAGTTGCCATTGGATGTGCCTTACGGTTCCTATTTTACCTTTATCAATCCAAGATTTTATTTTTAAAAACCTTGGAAGTGTTCTGCGATAATAGGCAACAAATAGCGGTATTTTTTTTGCATTAAAGGCATTGTAAATCGCCAAGCTGTCAGTATGATTAGTAGAAAGGGGTTTTTCAATACAACAAGGTTTTCCTACAGCGACTACTTTAAGCCCAAAGAACTTATGAGTATCAGGAGGGGTGGCAATATAAACGGCATCTACATCAGGATCATTTATCAATGCATCTGCATCAGTATAATACTTTTCCACACCATGCCTTTCCGCATAATCTTCAGCCATTTTAGGAGTTCTTCTCATAACTGCAATCAGCTCGAATCCCACAGTCTTTTGATAAGCAGGTCCGCTTTTCAGTTCAGTTACATTTCCACAACCGATAATTCCCCAACGAATATTCTTTTTGTTTAGCAACATTATATTTTATATAAATAGTGTAAATATAAAAGTAGACATTAAATAAGTCGTTTTTTAATAAATATTTGGTTAATATACCAAAGTCAAAACTAAATTATTGACATTTTCAGTCTTTGTTTGATCATTAGTAGCTTGTTTCATTCTTGGTAAAGTGAATTGTAGAACTTACCGAAGATGATATGAGTTTGGTTTAAAAGAAAACGCCTAAAATTAATTAGTAACAATAATCACTCATTAGGTAAAGCTTTAACAAGAACGGCAGTATGAATCAAGGTAGTTGCTAATTTTCCTTCTTTATGATACAATTCGCCTTTGATAGATGCTATTTTTTTACCTATTTTAATTATTTCAGCTGAAGCAATCACTTTACCAGCAAATAAAGGTCTATGATAAATGCTGTGCAGATTTGTAGAGCTTGGATAATATTCTCCTTTAGATTCGTAAATTACAAGTAAGCTGGTTACATCATCTAACATAGAATTCATTTGACCACCTTGAACACTTTGATTTGGATTTAGAGCTATTGATGTAAATTCACCCTCCAATTTCAAAATCCTTTTTTTTTATTCAATAATTTTAAATATATTGTTTTTTTATTATGGAAGATAAAATTAAAAATCCTTTAGACTCAATAGATCATTGGGAAGATGATCTTCTAGTTCGTTATCCAGAAAAAGATAAAAAAGCGAAGGAAGAATATCGAGACTACGATACTTCTGATCGTGCTGAAGGTTTAAAGAACTTTCATAAGTTAAATCATGAACACCAGACCTATAATTTTGTTTCTAAGAAGGAAAAAGAATTTTTAGCCTTTAATAAGAAAGAAATGTTTCTTTCGAATGCCATTGACTTCCTAAATACATTAGTAGATGATAGTGATCCAGATATTGAATTAGATCAATTCCAACACCTCTTTCAAAACTCAGAAGCTATAAGAGCTGATAGGCATGAAGATTGGTTTGTGCTGACTGGATTTCTTCATGATTTAGGAAAGGTTTTATGCCTTTTTGGAGAACCTCAATGGGCTGTTGTAGGTGACACATTCCCTGTTGGATGTGAATTTTCAGATAAGATTGTTTATCCAGAATTTTTTAGCCTTAATCCTGATTCTAAAAACCCTAAATACAATACTTCTTTAGGAATTTATTATCAAAACTGTGGCCTTGATCAAGTAAAAATGAGTTGGGGACATGATGAGTATTTGTATCAAATTTTAAAAGACCACATGCCAAAACCTACATTATACACGATTAGATATCATTCATTTTATGCCCAGCATAGAGAAGCGGCATACAACAATTTAATGAGCACTGAAGATCATGAGCTTTTTAAATGGGTAAAGGAATTCAATTCCTGTGATTTATATTCAAAAGCACCTACACCTAAAGACAGCAAATAACTTCGCCCTTACTATGAAGATTTAGTCGCAAAATATTTACCCAAAACACTTTGTTTTTAATCCATCTCAAATGAAATATATTTTATCATTTTTTTCAATTTTAATGTTATCAAGTAGCATGAGTTATGCACAACTAAAAGTCAATAAATCAAAGAAGCTGCTTATTTATACAAAAAATGGTGAAGGTTATGTTCATGAAAATATTGCAACTAGTGTAGCTACGCTTCAAGAAATTTGTAAAAAACTAGGAGTTAAAACAGTTGTATCAAATCAGCCTAAGATTTTTACTTCCGAAGAAATGGATTCTTTCGATGGAGTGTTTTTTTTAAACACAAATAATGAAGCCTTTGACACACAATTGCAAAAACAAGCCTTTCAAAACTTTTGCCGTAATAGAAAGGGATTTGGAGCATTACATTCCGCGACAGGTTCTGAAAGAGATTGGCCGTGGTACTGGTCTCTGATTGGTGGAACCTTTGTTCGCCATGCCCCATTTCAAACTTTTAGTGTAGATGTAATAGATGCTACACATCCTTCTACCAAAAATCTGAGTAAGCGTTTTGAAGTTACTGATGAGTGTTATTATATTAAAAATTTAAATCCAGACATTCATGTACTTCTGGCTGCTGATTTAACCACTGTAAATGATCCTAAAATAAAAAACTATCCGTCAAATACTTTTTATCAAAGTTTTCCGATCGCTTGGTACCATAATTTTGAAGGAGGTCGCCAATGGTATAGCTCTTTAGGACATAGCAATGAAATCTATGCACTAAAATATTTTCAAGATCATTTAGAAGGAGGAATCAAATACTTACTTCAACTAAACGATTGACTTAAAGTTGCGAATAAGCTAAAGGCTTCAAGAAAGTGCGTTTAATATCTGAAACGCTATTCGCATATTCAGGAAGTTTAGAAATTCGCTTCCATTCAGGATGTGTTCTAAATTTTTCCCAATTTATATTTCGCTCTTCCATATCTTTAAAGGAAAGTATATAGGTTAATGCAGGCATTAAAGGACCGGAAACTTGACTCCCAAAAAAGACAGAATGAAGACCAGTTTCCTCAAAAATGGCAAGCTCACCATCATTAAACATACTTGTTTTTCGATCCACAGCATTTTCACTATATCCTTCATAAGTTCTTAATTCAAACAATTGTGAATCTTTAGCCGGTTTTACGATTTGAGGTAATCCATCAAATGCAAAATAAAAAGAACTGCTATATCTTGTGTAAACTCTATTTGAAACAGGAATTGCATCATACTCTTTCTTATCATTTTGATGTGTTTTATCCCTAGCCAAAAACTTCAGAACAGTTTCATATTGTGCTATTCCTTTGTAAGGAATTAAAAGAACTAATTGTTTTGGTGTAGGTTCACCAATAGCCTCAAATACTCCAATATTTTCAACTCCTTGGCTATTTAATGCGGGAAGTAGTACATTAGATAAATAGCTATTTAGCTCTAATTCTGAACCGTTAAATGGAATTGTATAGGTTCTCAATTCATAATACTCATTTTGACCGTAGGCAAAAATTGATAATATTAAAAATAGTGGAAGAAAATATTTTTTAAACATAGTAAATATCGTTAATTAAATTTAAATTTAAATATAATTGATTTATCATGAAAGTACTTTGTACCTTTTTATTGTTGCCTTTTTTCTTGTTTTCTCAACAGAACACTTTTAAACTCACTTTTAATCATCAAGCACTTCCTGTAAAAAAACTTCAAGAGACTGGGGATTTTTATATTCAAATTTTGGGTTTTGAAGAAATAGTGGTTACTGCTAACCAAAATTTACCAAAAAGGTGGGTGCGCAATCATGAAGGAAAACAATTGCATTTAATTACAAGTGACGATGGGTCTCCAGGGACCATTATCAATCACATGGCCTTTTCTACTCAAAATCTAGAAGAGGTGATTGTGCATTTACGAAAAAATAAAATTGACTATTGGACTGATGAAGGTCTTAAGAATGTAATTAGAATCCGAAAAGATGGTGTTCGACAAGTAAAAATACAAGATCCAGACGGTCATTGGATAGAAATTAATGAAGCTTATTAAAGACCGTTTCGTTGAATTCCTAATGCCAAACCACGTAATTCTGCTAATCCTCTTAACCTTCCAACGGCAGAATACCCTGGATTTGTTACTTTATTTAGATCGTCTAGCATTTGATGTCCATGATCAGGACGCATTGGAATTTCCCAATCGCTTCTCCCTTGAGCCTTTCTTCGTTTTTCTTCTGTTAATGCGTATTTTACCATAGTGTACATGTCAACGTCGCCTTCTAAATGATTGGCTTCGAAAAAATTTCCTTTACCATCCCTTTGAGTACTTCTAAAATGAAGGAAGTGAATTCGGCTAGCATGCTTTTTAAACATCTCTAAAAGGTTATTATCGGCTCTTACTCCAAAAGAACCACTACAAAATGTCAATCCATTATTTAATGAAGGGACTGCTGTAAATAATGCTCTTAAATCTGCTGCAGTACTTACCACTCTTGGAATTCCAAAAAGAGAATGGGGTGGGTCATCGGGGTGAACACACATGTTTAAGCCACATGCCTCAGCAGTAGGCATTAATGCTGATAAGAACTGAATCAAATGGCTGCGTAAGGTATCTGTATCTAGGTTAGCATAGGCATTAATTCGTTTATTAAATTGCTCCATCGAGTATCCTTCTTCTGCTCCTGGTAAACCTGCAATAATACTTTTCGTTAAAGTATCTATTTGAGTGTTATCAAGATTGTCATAATACTTTTTTGCTGCTTCTAATTCCTGTAATGAATAATCTTTTTCAGCATCAATTCGCTTTACAACAAATAGGTCAAAAGCATGCAAAGCGTCAATTTCATAGGAAAGAGCTGTTGAGCCATCTTCTAGAGGTTTATATAAATGAGTTCTTGTCCAATCTAAAACAGGCATAAAATTATAACAAACCGTATATATACCACAGCTTGCCAAATTTTCTAAAGTCTTTTTGTAATTTTTTATATAAATTTCAAAATTGCCAATACGTTGTTTGATATCCTCATGAATAGGAACAGATTCTACTACACCCCATTCTAAATTCGATTTTTTAATAAGTGTCTGATGCACTTTAATTGCTTCTATACTCCAAATCTCGCCGTTCGGGACATCATGAAGTGCTGAGACAATCGTTGTTGCTCCTGCTTGTTTTATTGCGGATAAAGGCACTGCATCTTTAGGTCCGTACCATCTAAAAGATTCTCTCATGTTATAAATATTTAAACTCCTGAAAAAGCACTAAAACCACCATCTATGGGTAAAACAATTCCTGTTATAAAACTTGCACTTTCACTACATAAAAAATGTATAGCTCCATTAAGTTCTTCAGCTCTTCCAAAGCGTTTCATAGGAGTGTTTCGGATGATTTTTTCACCACGTTCCGTTAAACTTCCATCATCATTTAAGAGTAATTTATGATTTTGTTTACCAATGAAAAATCCAGGGGAGATTGCATTGACACGAATTCCGTCGCCAAATTTTAGTGCCATCTCAACAGCCATCCATCGAGTAAAATTTTCCATTGCTGCCTTAGCCGCAGAATAACCTACTACTCTAGTAAGCGCTCTATCAACAGCCATAGAAGAATAATTAACTATTACTCCCTTCCCACTCTCACTCATGGGTTTACCAAAAACAATAGAAGGTAAAATAGTGCCTTTAAGGTTCAAATCTATGACTTCATCAAAGTCAGGTAAAGACATATCAAAAATGGATTGATCATCCGTCACAACTGCGCCTGGTAGATTACCACCTACTGCATTTATTAATATATCGATTTTATCGAATTGATTAATAATTTTATTCTTTACTAACTCCAATGCCCCTTTATCCATTACATCGACCTTAAATGCTGCTGCTTCTGTTAAAGGAGATAATTTTTCTAAAAGAGTATCCAAAATAGATTGGGTTCTGCCTAACGCAATTATCTTTGCATCTGAGTTAGCTAAACTTAAAGCTAAGCTACTTCCTAATGTTCCAGTAGCACCCGTGAGGACAATAACTTTATTTTGAAGTGAAAACATATTTTATATTGTATTAAAAATTATAGGACGAATCCCAATAGATTGTTTTGTTTTGATCCATCGCATGAATTCCCATATCAACTGCAAAAGCCGTTTTCGATCCGGATATAATATTGGATAAGGGCGCTTCAGAATTTACAATAGCATCTCTAAAGTCCTCAAGGGCCTGTTGTGTTGGATCAATGTGTTGATAATTGATTGGAATACCTTTTCCTGCTTCCCAATTAGTAGTAGCTCCTGAGACTCCATCAACATCACCATACTCTTTTGTATAAGACCCTTCAGGATAAAACCATGCCTTAGCATAGTCTAGTACTATGGTCCCTTTATCTCCCATAACATAAATTTTATAATCGTCTTTTGCATTTCCGGTCAAACAGGTATAACTTGCTTTGACTCCATTAGGATATGCGAAAATAACATGCGTGTTATCATAGGTTTCTCTACCGTCTTTCCAGTAGTCGATGCCCCCAAAACCAGTAACCTTTTCAGGATTAGAATCAAATAACCAATTGGCAAAATCAATTTGATGCGAACTCAACTCTGCCAGTAACCCAAAGGAATATTCTCGATACATCCTCCAATTGATTTGTCGCTCTAATTTTTTATCAGTAACAGGTCTACGCCAGTTTCCATTTCTATTCCACTGCGCTCTAATGCTGTTTACTTTTCCGATTTTTCCACCTTGGATTAATTCTACTACATGGGAATAAAGGCGCGAACTATGATATTGATGACCCGTTTGAAATACTTTTTTGTGACTATTCATCACCTTATGAACCAAATCAGCTGTCGCTTTAGCTCCTTTAGCCATTGTTTTTTCACAATAAATATGAATATTGGCATCTACAGCATCCGAAGCAATTTGTGCGTGTGTATTTAATGGTGTACATATTATAACAGCATCCAATTCTTTGTTTTCTAACAAGTCTAAATGACTAGCGTAAATCTTTGATTTTGGGGCTATTTTAGATGCTTCTTTTAATCGGAACGGAAGCGTATCACAAATACCAATCATGGTAACTCCACCTGTTTTTGCAAGAATTCGCATTAAACCCATCCCTCGACTTCCAGTTCCAATAACTCCTATTCTAACAGTATTCATTTTTTTTAAATTGAGAATTGAAAAACTATTATTTGGGTATGCCAAAGAAGCTGATAAAATAATTGATGCTGTTCCTAAAAATTTTCTTCTATCTTTTTTCATTTGCATTAATTATTTCTTTGTTGTAAAAGTATTAGTATAATGTAATTTAATGTAATAATAAAAAAAAAAAATATATTCGTTAACGTTAACGTTAAATTTATTACTTTAATCTTTTAAAAAGTATAGAAACTATAATTAAACAAAATCAAACAACTTAATGAAAACATTTTTTAAAAAAATCCCATTACTAATGCTATTGATAGGAGTAAACCTAACCACTAGTATAGCTGCTCAAGATGCACAATGGGAAATTCTCTTTAATGGAGAGAATTTTAATGCCTTTGAACAGCTAAATGGCGATGCCACCTATCTTATTGAAGATGGAGCTTTGGTCGGTGTTTCTAAACTTAAGACACCAAATAGTTTTTTGGCAACTAAGAAAAAATATTCTGATTTTATTCTTGAATTTGATGTAATGGTTGATAACGGACTAAACTCGGGGGTTCAATTCAGAAGCAACAGTTTTCCGGAATTCAACAAAGGTCGAGTCCATGGATATCAATGTGAAATTGAAACTAGTGCCAGAAAATGGGCAGGCGGAGTCTATGACGAAGCCCGTCGAGGCTGGCTATATCCTTTAACAAGAAATCCAAAGGGTCAAGAAGCATTCAAAACTGGAGAATGGAATCACTATCGTATTGAAGCTATCGGAAACCAAATTCGAACCTACATAAATGGTATACAGTGTGCAAATTTAGTTGATAGTTTAACATCCGAAGGCTTTATTGCATTTCAAGTGCACAGCATTAGAAATAAAGATGATAATGGAAAAAAAGTGCGCTGGCGAGACATTAAAATAATGACTAAATCATTAGAACATTTCAGAAATCCTGTTGCATCTTATGCCGATGAAATTAGTTATTTAGATAACACTCTTACGGCAAATGAGCTTAGAAAAGGATATAGACTCCTATGGGATAGCAAAACTTCTACAGGCTGGAAAAGTGCTAATGGAAATGATTTTCCAAAAAATGGTTGGTCAATTAAGGAGGGTACCTTGGCTGTAGAATCATCAAATGGTTCTGAATCTGAAAATGGTGGTGATATCGTTACCATAGATACTTTTTCAGATTTTGAGTTAAGTGTTGATTTTAAATTAACAGAAGGGGCTAACAGTGGAATTAAATATTTTGTCAATACCCTCTTGAATAAAGGGAAAGGGTCTGCAATTGGAATGGAATTTCAGGTTTTAGATGATCGCAATCATCCCGATGCAAAAAAAGGAGAAAATGGCAATCGGACTGTAGGTTCTCTTTATGATTTAATTCGTGCAGAAAACAGAACTACTGGAGGGAGAGGAAAAAACTTTAAAGGAATTAACGAATGGAACAATGCCAGAATTTTAGTGCGAGGAAGTCATGTTGAACACTGGCTCAATCATGTATTAGTGGTTTCATACAATCGACACAGCCAGGCATTTCTAGCCTTAGTTGAAAAAAGTAAATATAAAAATTGGGAAGGATTTGGAACTTGGCCAGACGGTCACATTCTACTTCAGGACCACGGAAACGATGTCGCTTATAAAAATATCAAAATAAAAGAATTTTAAAAATAAAAATCATGGACAGTAAAAGAAGAAATTTTATCAAAAAAACAGCCTTAGCTACAGGAGCTTTAGGCTTAGGAATAACATCATCAATGAGCGCTAAAAGTTATCGTAAAATCCTAGGAGCAAACGACCGGGTTCGCGTTGGGATTATAGGTTTTTCAAACCGCTGTAAAGGCTCTCTTATTCCAGCATTTATGAATCACCAAGAAAAGATGAATTTTGAATTGGTGGGAGTTTCAGATATTTGGAATCGCAGAAGAGATGAGGGTGCAGATTATATCCAACAAAAAACTGGAAATAAAGCTACAAAATACCGAAACAACGAAGAATTATATGAAAAAAATGATGTTGATGCAGTAATCATCTCGACAGCTGACTTCCAACACGCCTTGCATACCGTCCAAGCAGCTAATGCAAAAAAAGATGCGTATGTTGAAAAACCTTTTGCAGAGACCATGGAAGATGCTCGATTAGGGCGCAAAGCAGTTGAAGAATCTGGTATTGTTTTTCAAATTGGTTCTCAAAGAAGAAGTGGAAAAAATTATCATGCTGCCAATAAATTTATTAAAGATGGTAAGCTAGGAGACATTGTTATGGTTGAAATGAGTTGGAACGTAAACCAACCTGGTCGCTGGAGATTACCCCAACTAACAAAGGAAATTAGAGAATCTGATACCGATTGGAAACGTTACTTAATGAATCGTCCTTACGAAGCTTGGGATCCAAGAAAATACTTAGAGTACCGTCTTTTCTGGCCGTATTCTTCTGGAATCCCAGGACAGTGGATGTCACATCAAATCGACACAGTGCATTGGTTCTCTGGATTAAATCACCCTAGAAGTGTTGCCGCTAACGGTGGTATTTATTTATGGAAAGACGGTAGAAAAAATTTCGACACGATGACTTCCGTTTTTGATTATGGACCATCCGATGATTTAAACAGTGGTTTTCAAGTAGTTTATTCCTCACGTTTTACGAATTCTGCTGGAGGCACAAAAGAAATTTACTACTCTAATGGAGGCGAGCTAAATCTTAAATCGAATAAAGTAACGCCCAATGGAGGATTAAAAAGCCGGCAAGCAGATGCCATGGGCTTAGAAGCCAATTTATTGTCAGAATCAAATTTATCAGACATTAAAGCGGAAGTAGTTACCTCAGCCAATACAGGAGTTGACAATATGACTTCAATCCACATGCTCAATTGGATGGAATGCGTGCGTAGCAGAAAACAAACCAATGGTCCTATTGAAGCAGGCTATAACCATTCAATAGCTAATATTATGACAACTGCAGCTTTGAGAACTGGTTTAAAAGCAACTTTCGACGAATCCACTCAAAATGTTCTGGCAGGAGGAAAAGTCTTCCAATATTAATTTTTAATAAAAGATTTTCCTAATGAAAAAAATAATACTAATCGGATGTGCTCTTTTAATCACTGCATGTAATTCCAGTTCAAACAAAAAGAGTGCTTTAATAGACAAAGAGGTGAATAAAAATAATGAGCCGAAAATTGTAAATAACGAATTTGAAAAAAAGGTTTCTATTTACTTTGGCGAAGATTTATTTACCGAATATCTATATTTTGAAGATTACTACAAACCCGTTTTGTACCCTTTAATATCAACTAGTGGTAAAAATCTAACTCGTGGTTATCCCATCGATCCAAAACCAGGAGAGCGTGTAGATCATCCACATCAAGTTGGCCATTGGTTAAATTATGGTGATGTAAACGGTTTGGATTTTTGGAACAATTCTGACGCAATTCCAGCCGATAAGAAAGATGGATATGGGACAATTTATCACAAGTCAGTAACTGTAGGTGAGAATTCAAAAGAATTGATCGCGGTATCTGAATGGAAAGCACCAGATGGTAATTTGCTAATCGAAGAGACTACACGTTTTCAATTTTCTCAAGTTGGAACAAACCGAATTATTGATCGAACCTCTAGCCTCAAGGCAATGGATAACGTAGATTTAAAAGACAATAAAGAAGGTTTTTTAGGAATTCGAGTCGCTCGCGCTCTAGAACTACCAGGTAATAAAGCTGAAATCTTTACGGATGCTAATGGAATTGCTAGTGATGTAAAGGTATTAAACAATGAAGGTGTTACCGGAAATTACTTAAGTTCTGAAGGAATAGAAGGTGGGGCTGCATGGGGAACTCAAGCACGCTGGATGACCCTTACTGGAGAAATTGAAAATGAGCCTGTAGCAGTTACTATATATGATCATCCAGAAAATATTGGTTACCCAACCTATTGGCATGCAAGGGGATATGGTCTTTTTGCTGCTAATCCATTGGGTGTTGAAATTTTTACTAATGGAGAATCAAAACTTAACCTTTCACTTCCCAAAGGGGATATAATTACTTTTAAATACCGTATCCTTTTACACAGCGGAACAAAACAAAGTCTAGAGGAGATTGAATCTTTTACA
>Ga0209709_10000960_pt1 | contig 27180 bp, 35 predicted proteins | sample ArcticOcean_MG_C_2_FD_187435 | JGI IMG/M metagenome (GOLD analysis project Ga0209709, IMG submission 187435) | Marine microbial communities from western Arctic Ocean - ArcticOcean_MG_CB4_136 (SPAdes) (version 2) | ecosystem: Environmental > Aquatic > Marine > Oceanic | place: Arctic Ocean...
TCTTTTAGATCAAATTTTAAAGTTTTTTTTAGAATTTATACTTAAGGTAGGAATGTAATGAAAAATTGGTACATAGTTCAATCTCACTCTAATTTTGAAAACAAGGTAGCCGGTTTAATTAAAGAAGAAGCTGAAAAAGCTAAAATTTCAGATAAAATTGAAGAAATTGTAGTACCTACACACGACGTAACTGAAGTCAAAAGAGGTAAAAGAATACAAAGAAAAAAGAAGTATTTTCCAGGTTATATTTTAATAAAAAGTGAAATGGACAATAATATATATCATATGATTAAAAATATTAAGCGTGTAAGCGGTTTTTTAGGATCAAAAGGTATTCCAGTTCCTGTTTCAGATAAAGAAATAGAACAAATTTTAGGACAAATAAAAGATGGCGTAGCCCAACCAAAATCTGGTATAGAATACATTATTGGTGAAAAAGTTCAGGTCATAGATGGACCTTTTGCATCATTCAGTGGAATGGTTGAAGAAATTGATGAAGAAAAGTTAAGATTAAAAGTTTCTGTTTCGATTTTTGGCAGACCAACTCCAGTTGATTTAGAATATAACCAAGTAGAGAAAGCAAGTTAATGGCAGTAAAAAAAGAAATAAGTGGATATGTAAAATTACAGATTAATGGAGGTCAAGCAAACCCTGCACCTCCAGTTGGTCCTGCATTAGGTCAAAGAGGAATTAACATAATGGAATTTTGTAAAGCTTTTAATGAAAAAACAAAAGCTTTTATGGGCAAACCAGTGCCTGTTGTTATTACTGTTTATAAAGACAAGAAATTTGATTTTATTATTAAGTCTCCACCAGCTTCACATTTCATTAAAGAAGCAGCAAAACTAAAAAGTGGATCAAAAGAACCGGGCAGAAATATTGTTGCATCAATAACAAAGCAGCAAGCAGAAGAAATTGCAAAAAATAAAATGAAAGATTTAAATGCACACGACCTTGAACAAGCAGTAAAGATTATTAAAGGTTCTGCAAGATCTATGGGTATTGAGGTAAAAGATTAATGTCATCAAAAAGATTTAAAAAATTGCCTGAAAATACTAACGAACTTCCTTCTGCAGCTATTGAAACTTTGTTGTCCTTAATTAAAAAGAACTGCACAACAAAATTTGATGAATCTGTAGATTTAAGTTTTCAAATTAATAATAAACAAAAAAAAGGTGAGGTTAACATTAGAACAGTAGTAAACCTACCTGGTGGAACTGGAAAAAAAGTAAAAGTTGGAGTTGTTTGTGAAGATGCAAAAGCTCAGGAAGCTAAAGACGCTGGAGCAGATTTGGTCGGTAGTGATGAATTCATAGAAAAAATTAAAAGTGGAGAATTAAATTTCGAAAAACTTATTTGTACACCTGGTATGATGATTAAACTTTCAAAACTTGGGAAAATTTTGGGTCCAAAAGGATTAATGCCAAATCCAAAATTAGGATCTGTTTCTGAAGATATAAAAAAAGCAGTTACTGATGCAAAATCTGGACAAATAGAAATTAGAAATGACAAGGATGGTAATTTAGGTGCCAGTATTGGAAAAAAATCTTTTCATGACGATCAATTATTAAAAAACTATCACGCTATTCTTGACGCTCTTGAAAAGGAAAAAAGCAATAATACTTTAAAAGGTGATTTAATAAAAAATTCTTTTATAACTTCTTCTATGGGTGTTTCTTACAAAATTAAATTAGGCAAAAGTATATAGTTATGATGAATAAAGAACAAAAAAAGATTTATATTTCTGAAATAGCAACCCAATTCGAGAATAGTGAAGCAGTTCTAGTTACTCATTACCAAGGTTTGACGATGACACAATTAAATGAATTAAGGTCAAAAATGAGGGAACATGGAATAATCTTTAAAATAACAAAAAATAGAATTACCAAAATTGCACTAGAAAAGACTAAATGTAAAGATTTGTCCAATTTATTTACTGGACCAACAGCTGTAGCCTTTGGTAGTGATGCGATTATGTCTGCAAGAATATTGTCAAAATTTTCAAAAGACAATGAAAACTTGAAATTAATTGGTGGATTAATGGGCACAGAAGTACTTGACCAAGCCGGAATTCAAAATGTAGCGAATTTACCTACTTTGGACGAAGCTAGGGCAAAAATAGTTGGAATTTTAGCAACACCTGCTTCAAAATTGGTAAGTATTTTACTTGCACGTTCTGAAAAAATGAGTATTTTGACACCAGAAAATTCTGAAAAAACAACCTAAAGAGTAAAAAAAAAATGCCTGATCTAAATAAAATTATTGAAGACTTATCTAGTTTAACTGTTGTCGAAGCAGCCGAACTTTCAAAACAACTTGAAGAGAAATGGGGTGTTACAGCTATGGCTGCAGCAGCACCAGCAGCAGCAACAGGAGCAGTTGAAGAAGCAAAAGATGATTTTACAATCATGCTTATTTCTGCAGGAGATAAAAAAATTAATGTAATTAAAGAAGTAAGAGCTGTAACCGCTTTAGGATTAAAAGAAGCAAAAGATTTAGTTGAAGGCGCACCTAAAGAAGTCAAATCAGGTGTTAACAAAAAAGAAGCTGATGAAATCAAAGCTAAATTGGAAGCAGCTGGCGCTAAAGTAGAACTTAAATAAATTAATTAGAAAGAAATTTAATTACTGATTAATTTGTTAATCTGTAAATAAATATAGATGCAATTATCTTTTACTGAGAAAAAAAACATCCGAAAAAATTTTGGTAAACTTAAAGAAAGTTTGTCCATTCCAAACCTTATTGAGGTACAAAAAAACTCTTATAAAGAACTGACTGAATTTAATAATACTGAAGGCCAGGTTGTAAAAGGCTTTGATAGAGTTTTTAAAAGTATTTTTCCGATTGAAGATTTAAATGACAGGGCAACTTTAGAGTATGTTTCCTATAAACTAGAAAAGCCAAAATTTAATACAGAAGAATGTATTCAAAGGGGGTTAACTTATTCTGCAGCACTTAGATGTAATTTAAGACTTGTTGTTTATGAAATTGATCAAGAAAATAACACTAAAGATATTCTGTCTGCTAAAGAGCAGGAAGTTTATATGGGTGAAGTTCCAATGATGACTAACAGTGGAACCTTCATCACAAATGGTGTTCAGAGAGTTGTTGTTAATCAGATGCATAGAAGTCCAGGAGTATTTTTTGACCATGATAAAGGAAAATCTCACGCAAGTGGAAAATTGCTTTTTAACTGCCGTGTAATTCCTAATAGAGGCTCTTGGTTAGATTTTGAGTATGATGTAAAAGATTTTTTATACTTTAGAATAGATAGAAAAAAGAAAATATTTGCTTCAACTTTTTTGATGGCGCTAGGTTTTACTAAAAATGAAATTGTTGATGAATTTTATAATAATGAAATTTTTACCTACAGCTCAAAAAATCAAAAATGGAAAACAAAATTTAATCCTGAAAACTATAAGGCTAAAAATTTTTCAGAAGAAGTTATAGATGCAAAATCAGGAAAAACTGTAATAAAACTTGGTGACAAAATAAATTTTTTAAATGCAAAAAAACTTTCTGACGATGGTTTAAAAGAAATTCTTGTTACTACTGAATCTTTGTACGGAAAATTTTTGCATAGAGACATAAAAATTGATGAAGAAGAAAGTTTTAATATTGGAACTGAATTAAATGATACAATATTGCAGAGAATAATTGAAAATAATATTCATACCATAGATATTTCGACTACAAATTCTATTAATAAAGGTTCATATTTGCTTCAAACTATTTTGAGCGATAAAAATACCAATAAAAATGAAGCTATTTCTGAAATTTACAAAGTATTAAGACCCGGTGAACCACCAACAACTGAAATTGCTACTCAAATATTTAACAACCTCTTTTTTAGTTCCGATAGGTATGATCTCTCAGATGTGGGTAGAGTAAAAATGAACTCCAGATTAGAATTAGAATGTTCTGACAAAATAACTATATTAAGAAATGAGGATATACTTTCAATAGTTCATAAAATGTTAGACTTACGAGACGGTAAAGACATTGTTGATGATATTGACCACTTGGGTAATCGTAGAGTTAGATCAGTTGGCGAGCTTGTTGAAAATCAGGCACGTATAGGCGTTTATCGAATGGAAAGAGCTATTAAAGAAAAAATGACAACTTTAGATATTGAGTCAGCAATGCCACAGGATTTAATAAATGCTAAACCTTTAACTGTTTCACTAAAAGATTTTTTTGCTAGCTCACAGCTTTCGCAATTTATGGATCAAACTAATCCTCTATCTGAAATTACTCACAAAAGAAGAGTATCAGCTTTAGGCCCCGGTGGGCTTACTAGAGAGCGAGCTGGATTTGAAGTAAGAGATGTTCACCCAACGCACTATGGAAGAATATGTCCAATCGAAACACCTGAAGGACCTAATATTGGATTGATTAACAGTTTATCAACTTATGCTAAAATTAATAAATATGGCTTTATTGAAAGCCCCTATAAAAGAGTTAAAAAAGGTGTCGTAGAAAATGAAGTTGAATACCTTTCAGCTATGGAGGAAACAAAGTTTACCATTGCCCAAGCAAATGCAAAAATTGATAAAAATGGAAAAATTGTTGAAGAATTAGTTCCATGCAGAGAAAATTTGAATTTTGTTTTATCTAAACCAGAAAATATTGATTATATTGATGTTTCTCCAAAACAATTAGTTTCAGTTGCAGCATCTTTAATTCCTTTTTTAGAAAACGATGATGCTAACAGAGCTTTAATGGGTTCAAATATGATGAGACAAGCAGTTCCATTATTAAAACCTGAATCACCTTTAGTTGGAACTGGAATTGAAAGCGATGTAGCGCTAGATTCTGGTGTAACAATAGTTACTAAAAGAGATGGTATTGTTGATAAAATTGATGGAAAAAGAATCGTAATTAAAGCTACAGAAGAAACTGACTTTACCAAGTCAGCTGTCGATATATATAATTTACAGAAATTTAAAAGATCTAATCAAAATACATGTATAAATCAAAAACCACTAGTTCGAGTTGGAGATAAAGTTAGAAAAGGAGACATTATTGCAGATGGTCCCGCAACAAAACTAGGAGAGTTGGCACTTGGAAAAAATGTTACTGTAGCTTTTATGCCTTGGCAGGGATACAACTTTGAAGATTCCATATTAATATCTGAGAGATGTGTTACTGATGACGTTTTTACATCTATACACATAGTAGAATACGAGGTTATGGCAAGAGACACTAAACTTGGTGAAGAAGATATTACAAGAGACATTCCGAATATAAACGAAGAAGCTCTAAAAAATTTAGATGAATCAGGAATTGTTTATATTGGCGCTGAAGTTAAAGGTGGAGATATTTTGGTTGGTAAAGTAACTCCCAAAGGAGATTCAGCGTCTGGACCAGAAGAAAAATTGTTAAGATCTATCTTTGGAGAAAAGGCAATTGACGTTACTGACACATCTTTAAAAATGTCAAGAGGTAGCGGAGGAACTGTTGTTGATGTTAGAGTTTTCAATAGGCATGGAATTGAAAAAGACGAGAGATCAATTACAATTGAAAGAGCAGAAATTGAAGTAGTGCAACAAGATAAATTAGTTGAAGAAGAAATTTTAGAAAGAAGTATAAAGCAGAGAGCAAATCAAATATTAGATGGATTAACTCTTAATAAAAAAATAAAAAATTTAGATACTGGTGAAAAACTAGACCTTAAAAAAATCGAAAGTTTAAATATTTTTGATGTATTTAAATTATCAGTTGGAGACCCTAAAAAAGAAACAACTTTATTGCAATTAAAAGACCAATTTAACAACGCTAAACAAGATATTCTTGAAAGATTTGAAGATAAGGTTTTAAAAATTAGACAGGGTGATGATTTGTTACCAAGCGTTATGAAAATGGTTAAAGTTTTTGTTGCTATTAAAAGAACATTAAGACCTGGAGATAAAATGTCTGGTAGACATGGAAACAAAGGAGTAGTTAGTAAAATAGTTCCAGTTGAAGATATGCCTTACAGAGAAAATGGGAAACCAGTTGATATTGTATTAAATCCCCTAGGTGTCCCAAGTAGAATGAACGTAGGACAAATTTTAGAAACTCACCTGGGATGGGCGTGTAAAGAATTTGGAGAAAATATTAAGGAATTAATAAATGAAAATCAAAAGAAAATAGAAAAAACTGAAAAAATTACGCAGTTTTTAAAATCTGTATATGGAAAAGATACATATGATGAAAAAATTGAAAAATTAAATAAAACAGAATTTGTTGATCTTTGTGAAAATCTTCAAAATGGTATAGCTATATCAACACCTGTATTTGATGGTGCAAAAGAAAATGATGTAACAAAAATGCTTGAGTTGGCAAACTTACCAGGTTCTGGACAAACATATCTTTGGGATGGAAGAACTGGAGAAAAATTTGATAGACCGGTAACTGTTGGAATTATTTATATGTTAAAACTTCACCATTTAGTTGAAGATAAAATTCACGCAAGATCAACTGGTCCTTATAGTCTGGTTACACAACAACCCCTAGGAGGAAAAGCTCAATTGGGTGGTCAAAGATTTGGTGAAATGGAAGTGTGGGCTCTAGAAGCTTATGGAGCATCATACACATTACAGGAAATACTTACTGTAAAATCTGATGATGTAGCTGGTAGAGTTAAAGTTTATGAAACTATTGTTAAAGGTGAAGAGAATTTTGAATCTGGAATACCAGAGTCGTTCAACGTATTAGTTAAAGAAATTAAATCTTTAGCATTAAATGTAGAGTTAAATTAAATATGAAAAAAGAATTAACCAATCTATTCAAAAATTCTGAAATATCTGATGCGCAAAATTTTAATAGCATTAAAATAACACTTGCCAGTCCAGAAAAAATTAAATCATGGACTTATGGTGAAATAAAAAAACCAGAAACAATAAACTACAGAACCTTTAGACCAGAAAAAGATGGTCTATTTTGTGCAAGAATTTTTGGCCCCATAAAAGATTACGAGTGTTTATGTGGAAAATATAAAAGAATGAAGTTTAGAGGTATTGTTTGTGAAAAATGTGGTGTTGAGGTAACAAAATCAAATGTAAGAAGAGAGAGAATGGGTCATATAAATTTAGCTACGCCAGTAGCCCATATATGGTTTTTAAAATCTTTACCAAGTAGAATTTCTTTAACAGTTGATATGAAGCTTAAAGAAGTTGAAAGAGTTTTGTACTTTGAAAATTTTATTGTTATTGAGCCTGGTTTAACTGGTTTGCAAAAAAACCAATTATTAGATGAAGAAGAGCTTGCCAAATATCAAGATGAGTTTGGTGATGAATCTTTTACTGCTGGAATTGGTGCTGAAGCAATTCTAGAAATTTTAAAATCGCTTGACTTAGAACAAGAAAGAAAAAACCTAGTTAAAACAATCCAAGAAACTAAATCAAAAGTTAATGAGGAAAGATCAATAAAAAGATTAAAACTGCTAGAATCATTTATAGAAACAGGGCAAAAGCCTGAGTGGATGATACTAACCGTTATACCTGTTATTCCACCTGAATTAAGACCGTTAGTTCCTTTAGATGGTGGCAGATTTGCCACTTCAGATTTAAATGATTTGTATAGAAGAGTAATTAATAGAAATAACCGTTTGAAGAGATTAATGGACTTAAAAGCCCCTCACATCATAGTTAGAAATGAAAAGAGAATGCTTCAAGAGTCTGTTGATGCGTTGTTTGATAATGGAAGAAGAGGGAGAGTAATTACAGGAACTGGTAAAAGACCATTAAAATCTCTAGCTGAAATGCTTAAAGGTAAACAAGGTAGATTTAGACAAAATCTACTTGGAAAAAGAGTAGACTACTCAGGTAGATCAGTAATTGTTGTTGGACCAGATTTAAAACTTCACGAATGTGGTTTACCAAAAAAAATGGCATTAGAATTATTTAAACCCTTTTTATATGCAAGATTAAATAAATTGGGGTTAGCTTCGACAATTAAACAAGCAAAAAAACTGGTAGAAAAAGAAACTAATGCAGTTTGGGATGCTTTAGAATTAATAGTTAGGGAGCATCCTGTTCTATTAAATAGAGCACCTACATTGCATAGACTTGGTGTTCAAGCATTTGAACCAAAATTAATTGAAGGTGATGCTATTGAACTACACCCATTAACTTGTGCAGCTTTTAATGCTGATTTTGATGGCGATCAAATGGCAGTACACGTTCCTTTAAGTTTAGAGGCGCAGCTAGAAGCTAGAATTTTAATGATGTCTACAAATAACATTTTAAGTCCTTCTAATGGAAAGCCTATCATAGTCCCTAGTCAGGATATGATTTTAGGTATTTACTATTTATCACAAGCGCCATTTCAAACTGACAAACCAGAGGGTTATTTTACAGATGTTGATGCTATTGAGCATGCATTAGAAACTGGGGATTTAAAAGTTCACTCTACTATTATTTCAAGATTTGTTACAAAAGATGAAAATGGAAATAAAAAAGTTGAAAAATACACAACAACAGCTGGAAGATTTCTTTTAGCAAATTTATTACCATCTAACAAAAACATTAAATTCTCATTAATAGATAGGCTGTTGCCTAAAAAAATAGTTTCTGAAATTATAGATAGTGTATTTAGATTTTGTGGACAAAAATCTACTGTTATATTTTGTGATCATTTAAAAGATCTTGGTTTTAAACATGCTTTTAAAGCTGGTATCTCATTTGGAAAAGATGATTTAATTATCCCAGAAAACAAAGTTAAATTAATTGATGAAACTAAAAAACTTATTGGAGAATATGAAGGCCAATATTCTGAGGGACTGATTACAAGGGGAGAAAAGTATAATAAAGTAGTTGATGCTTGGTCAAAATGTACTGATAAAGTAGCTGGTGAAATGATGAAAGGAATTTCTGCAACAGAAACCACTAAAGATGGAATGAAAATTAATTCTGTTTTTATGATGGCAGATAGTGGTGCAAGGGGTTCGCCCGCTCAAATGAAACAATTAGCTGGAATGAGAGGTCTTATAGCAAAACCATCAGGTGAAATTATTGAAACTCCAATAACTTCAAATTTCAAAGAAGGTTTAACAGCTTTAGAATATTTCAACTCTACTCACGGAGCAAGAAAAGGTCTGGCAGACACTGCTTTAAAAACTGCAAGTTCTGGATATTTGACAAGAAGACTGTGTGATGTAGCTCAGGATTTAACAACAACAAAAATAAAGTGTGATAAACCTGGATTTATCGAATTAGCTGAAATTTTAGAAGGTGGAAATGTAGTGGTAAGTTTATCAGAAAGAGCTTTAGGTAGAGTTACTGCTGCTGATGTAAAAAACCCAATTACCGGTGAGGTTGTTATTAAAAAATCAGTAATGATCGATGAAGCAGGATGCGATCTTATAGATGCCGCAGGTGTTAAGTTTGTAAAAGTTTATTCTGTTATGACATGTAGCTCAAAAGAAGGAGTTTGTGCAACTTGCTATGGTAGAGATTTATCAAGGGGAAAAATGGTTCATGTTGGTGAAGCAATAGGAATGATTTCAGCTCAATCTATTGGTGAACCCGGAACTCAGTTAACTATGAGAACCTTTCACGTTGGTGGAACGGCTTCAGTTAAACAAGAATCTCAAATTGTTACACAAAAAGCTGGTATACTGAAAATAATTAACACCAATTTACTAGAAGACTCAAAGAAAAATTTAATTGTAATGGGAAGAAACACTCAACTTTCAATCGAAGATGATAATGGCGTCCAAGTAGCAACCTATAAAGTAGCTTACGGTTCTAAATTATTTTTTCAAAACGGTGACAAAATTAAAGCAAATTCAAAAATTTGTGAATGGGATCCATACACCACTCCAGTGATAGCAGAAAAAAGTGGTATAGCTGGATTTGTTGATTTAATTGATGGTATTTCAATTCAAGAAACTACCGATGATGCGACGGGAATTTCTTCTAAATCGGTAATTGACTGGAGATCACAATCTAAAAACACAGATCTAAAACCTAGAATCACATTAAGAGATTCAAAAGGTAATGTTATTAAAAAAGCTGATGATAATGAAGCTAGGTATTATCTAGTTCCTGACTCAATATTATCTATTAAAGACGGACAAAATGTACATGCAGGAGATGTAATAGCTAGACTTCCTAAAGAAACTACTAAGACAAAAGATATTACTGGAGGTTTACCTCGTGTTGCTGAATTATTTGAAGCTAGAAAAGCTAAAGATAGTGCCATAATAGCAGAGAATGATGGACAAGTTTTGTTTGGAAAAGAAGTAAGAGGTAAGCAAAGAATATCAATTCAACCCACAAATGGTGATCCCTCAAACTATCTTATACCTAAAGGTAAACATATTAATTTTAACCAAGGTGAAAAAATTAAAAAAGGTGAATATTTGCTTGATGGACAGCCATTGCCACACGATATCTTAAGAATATTAGGTATTAAAGATTTAACGGAGTATTTTGTTAACCAGGTTCAAGAAGTTTATAGACTTCAAGGAGTTATTATTAATGATAAACACATTGAAACTATTTTAAGACAAATGCTTAAAAAAGTTGAAGTTAAGGTTAGTGGTGATTCTAGCTACCTTCCTGGTGAGATTATTGATAAAATTAAATTTGAAACTGCTAATGAAAAAATAATAGCAGAAGGTAAAAATCCTGCTGTAGGTGAAAGGGTTTTAATGGGTATAACTAAAGCGTCATTACAAACAGAATCATTTATTTCAGCTGCTTCATTTCAGGAAACAACAAGAGTTCTTACAGATGCAGCAATAAAAGGAAAAGTGGATTATCTTCAAGGTTTAAAAGAAAATGTGATTGTTGGTAGATTAGTGCCGGCTGGAACAGGCTATCTAAAGGCAAAATGGAACAAAAAAGCCCTCGATGCAGACAGTAAATTTTTATCAGATCAAGAAAAGATTGAACCGTCTGAAACACAAGTAAATCAATAAAAAAAACACCTTTAGACTGTCGTTTTAATTTGACAAAGTGCAATTCTATAGTACTTTGGCCAAAGTTTTTGGTTGGAATGTAGTACTTAGTGTACTAAACGCTGCCACAAAATAACCTGTAGTTATTTTCATCAAAAATAAATTTAATTAAAAAAAATTATGCCAACTATTAATCAGTTGTTAAGAAAACCTAGGATAAAAGTTTTAGCAAGAAATAAAGTTCCTGCTTTAGAAAAACAACCACTTAAAAGAGGTGTGTGTGTAAAAGTTTACACAACAACGCCAAAAAAACCAAACTCAGCACTTAGAAAAGTTGCAAGAGTTAGACTTTCTAATGGCTTCGAAGTGACTGCTTACATCCCTGGCGAAGGTCACAACTTACAAGAACACTCAGTTGTGCTAATTAGAGGTGGTAGAGTAAAAGATTTGCCAGGTGTTCGTTACCATATTCTTAGAGGTAACTTAGATACACAAGGTGTAGCAAATAGAAAAAAACGTAGATCATTATATGGAACAAAAAAAGGTAAATAAATATGTCTAGGAAAAAAACTCAACCAAAAAAATTAGTTATTCCAGATCCTAAATTTAATTCTACTATAATTCCAAAATTAATTAACAATATTATGTATGATGGAAAAAGAGGCGTTGCTGCAAAAATAGTTTATGAAGCAATAGATAAAATTAAAACAAAAACTAAAGAAGAACCTATTAATATTTTTAACGAAGCTATAAATAATATTAAGCCTACTGTTGAGGTCAGATCTCGAAGAGTAGGTGGTGCCACATACCAAGTTCCAGTTGAAGTTAAATCTAAAAGAGCTCAAGCTCTAGCAATTAGATGGCTAGTAGACGCTTCAAGAAAAAGAAAAGATAAACACATGTCTGATAAAATATTTAATGAACTTTATGATGCTTATGAAAAAAAAGGATTAGCAGTTAAAAAAAAAGAAGATGTACATAAAATGGCAGAGTCTAATAAGGCTTTCGCTCATTTTAGGTGGTAAAAAATTATGGCTAGAATTAATACATTAGACACTTATAGAAATATTGGAATTATGGCTCATATTGATGCCGGTAAAACTACTACGACTGAGAGAATTTTATATTACACCGGAAAAAGTCACAAAATTGGTGAAGTTCATGATGGAGCTGCAACAATGGACTGGATGGAACAAGAGCAAGAAAGAGGAATTACAATTACATCAGCTGCAACTACTTGTTTTTGGAATGATCATAGAATTAACATTATTGATACACCTGGCCACGTAGATTTTACCATTGAAGTTGAAAGATCTTTAAAAGTTTTGGATGGTGCTGTGTGTGTTTTTGATGGTGTTGCGGGCGTTGAACCTCAATCGGAAACTGTATGGAGACAAGCGGACAAATATAAAGTTCCAAGAATTTGTTTTGTTAATAAATTAGACAGAACTGGTGCAGATTTCTTCAGATGTGTAGATATGATTAGAGACAGACTTGGCTGCAAACCTTTAACTCTTCAACTGCCTATTGGTATGGAGGCTTCATTAACTGGTGTTGTTGATTTAGTTAAAATGAAAGCACAAGTTTGGAAAAACGAAGCTTTGGGTGCTGAGTGGGAATACAAAGAAATCCCTGATGATTTAAAAGAAATTTCTCAAAAATATAGAACTGAACTTGTTGAAATGGCTGTTGAACAAGATGAAAAATTAATGGAAAGTTATTTAAATGGTGATGAGATCAATGAAAAAGATTTAATTAAATGCATAAGAAAAGGAACATTAAATTTTAGTTTTGTACCAATAACTACTGGTTCTGCTTTTAAAAATAAAGGTGTTCAACCGTTACTAGATGCGGTTATCAACTATCTTCCAAGCCCGATTGATATTGGATCAATTAATGGAACTATTCCCGGAACAGAAGATATAAAAGAAATGAAATTTGATGATGGAGCTGGTTTTTCTGCTCTAGCCTTTAAAGTTGCTAACGATCCGTTTGTTGGATCATTAACTTTTATTAGAATTTATTCTGGAACTATTAAAACAGGAACAGGAATTTATAACTCATCTAAAGAAAAAGAAGAACGTGTTGGTAGAATGCTTCTAATGCATGCAAATTCTAGAGAAGATATTAAAGAAGCAAATGCAGGAGATATTGTTGCATTAGCTGGACTTAAGTACACAATTACTGGTCACACACTATGTGATGAAGCTAATCCTGTTTTACTGGAGCCAATGGATTTTCCAGATCCTGTAATTGAAATTGCTGTTGAGCCTAAAACAAAAGCTGACCAGGAAAAAATGGGTGAAGCATTAGGTAGGCTAGCTAAAGAAGATCCTTCGTTTAGAGTTACTTCTGATGAAGAGTCTGGTCAAACAATTATAAAAGGTATGGGTGAACTGCACTTAGATATTATTGTTGATCGAATGAAAAGAGAATTTAAAGTTGAGGCCAATGTTGGTGCTCCTCAAGTTGCATATAGAGAGACTATCCAAAATGCTTCCGAATTTGATTACACACATAAAAAACAAAGTGGTGGAGCAGGCCAGTTTGCACGAGTTAAATTATTAGTAGAGCCTCAGGAACCTGGCGCAGGTAGGTTAGTTGATAGCAAAATTAAAGGCGGATCAATTCCGAAAGAATTTATTCCAGGCGTTGAAAAAGGTATTGAAACAATATCTGATGGTGGAATTTTAGCAGGGTTTCCAATGATTGATTATAAAGTTACAATTCTCGATGGATTACATCACGATGTTGATTCTAGTGTTCTTGCATTTGAATTAGCCGGCAGAGCCTGCTTTAAAGAAGCTTGTACAAGAGGTGGATTAAAATTATTAGAGCCAGTAATGAGAGTTGAAGTAGTAACACCTGAAGACTACATGGGTGATGTTATTGGTGATTTAAACAGTAGAAGAGGTCAAATAAGTGAACAAGAAAGCAGAGGTAATGCGACTGTTATAACTGCAATGGTTCCTCTAGCTAATATGTTTGGATATATAAACAGTTTAAGATCAATGTCACAAGGAAGAGCTCAATATTCTATGTTCTTTGATCATTACTCTAAAGTCCCACAAAATGTGCAGGATGAAGTAACTAAAAAGATTGCTGGATAATTATGGAAAAACAGAACATTAGAATAAAATTAAGAGCATACGATAACAAGATTTTAGATCAATCTACAGAAGAAATTGTAAACACGGTTAAGAGAACTGGTGCTAACGTTAAAGGTCCAATTCCTCTTCCTACTAAAATTGAAAAATATACTGTACTTAAAGGCCCACATATCGATAAAAAAAGTAGAGAACAATTTGAAACCAGAACACACAAAAGATTAATTGATATTATTGAACCAACGCCCCAAACAGTTGAGGCATTAATGAAACTTGATTTAGCATCAGGTGTAGACGTAGAGATTAAAATTTAATTATGACTGAAATAGCTTTAATTGGAAAAAAAATAGGAATGACAAGAGAGTTTTATAAAACTGGTCAATCCGTTCCTGTGACTGTTGTTAAAATGGAAAAAGCTAGAGTTATTCAAGTAATTGAAGAAGAAAAAAGAGGATATAAAGCTGTTCAATTAGGTTTTGGGAAAATAAAAAGCTCAAAGTTAACTAAAGCAATGAAGGGATTTTATACAAAGAAAAATACTGAAGCTAAAAAAAAATTAAAAGAATTCAGAGTTAATGATACCGAAATATACAAAGAAGGAAATGAATTTGGCTTAGAAATTTTTAAAGAAGTTAAATTTGTAGATGTAAAATCAAAAACTATCGGTAAAGGTTTTGCAGGTGCAATGAAAAGACACAATTTTGGTGGATTAAGAGCCACACATGGTGTCTCTGTATCTCATAGATCACACGGTTCAACTGGTCAAAGACAAGATCCAGGAAAAGTATTTAAAGGGAAAAAAATGGCTGGTCATATGGGTGATAGGGTTAGAACAATACAAAATATTGAGATTATTAAATCCGATTTAGAAAATGATTTACTTTACTTAAAAGGTTCAATTCCAGGCTCAAAGAATACAGAAGTTTTAGTAAAAAGAGCAGTTAAAGATATTAGAAAATTAACTATAGGTGAAAAAATTGTAATAGCAGAAGAAGCTAAAAAAACACCTGATAAGAAAAAGAAATAAAAATGAAAATTGAGAAAATAGACCTAAATGGTAAAAAAAATTCAATAGAAGTTTTAGATAAAATATTTTTAGGAAAAATTAATAAGAAACTTGTTGATGGGGTTCTTTATAAAACAAATGCAAATTATAAAGGTAGACATGCTAAAACCAAACAACAAAATGAAATCAGGGGATCAACTTCAAAAATATATGCACAAAAAGGTACTGGTAATGCAAGGCATGCCAGTAGAAAAGCACCAATTTTTGTTGGTGGTGGAGTTGCGCATGGTCCAAAAGGTCAACTTGCTTATAAAAAAAGAAAATTAAATAAGACTGAAAAAAAATTGAGTGTAGCATCACTAATTAGCGAAAAAAATAAACTGAATAATATTTTAATCTTCAGTGACTTCACTAGTGAAATCAAAAAAACTAAAGAAATGAATGCGATTATTAAGAAATTTGAAATAACTAATGCTCTGATAATTTTAGATAAGTCTTCAAAAGAAAAAATAGAAAAATCTGCTAGAAATATTCCGAATGTTAAAATCAAGATGTAAATCATTTTAGTTCATTTGATATTATTAAATTTAAAAAAGTTGTATTTACTGAAAGTTCAGTAAAAGAATTGGAAAAGAGATACTCATAATATGGATAAAATTCATTTATACGATAAAATAATTTCTCCTATCTTGACAGAGAAATCTACAAATTTATCAGAACAAAATAAAATTGTTTTTAAGGTTCCTACTGGTGCAAATAAAACAAATTTAAAAAAAAATATTGAAAAGATATTTAAAGTCAACGTTACAAAAATAAATATTATCAATAAGCAAAATAGAGTAAAACTAGCGCGTGGGAAAAAAGTTAAAGTTCAAGGCTATAAAAAAGCAATTATAACTCTCAAAAAAGGTCAAAGTATTGACCTTACAACTGGAATTTAAAAATGGCATTAAAAACATTTAAACCATATACAAAATCTACAAGAGGCACTATTTTAGTTGATAGAACTGGTCTTTGGAAAGGTAAGCCTTTCAAAATGCTTGTTGAACCTAAAAATTCAATGCGTGGAAGAAACAATAATGGTCACATTACTTCTAGAAATATGTCAGGTGGTGGTCATAAGAAAATGTATAGACTTGTAGATTTCTATAGAAAAAAACTTGATGTACCTGGAACAGTTGAACGTATTGAATATGATCCAAATAGATCATGTTATATTATGTTAATTAAATTTGAAGATGGAACACATTTTTATTATTTAGCACCTCAAAAAATTAATGTTGGTGATATTGTCGAAAATGGTTCTAAAAAAGAAATTAAAGTTGGAAATTGTATGCCCTTAAGAGATATTCCAGTTGGTATAAATATCCACAATGTTGAATTACAACCGGGTGGTGGAGGAAAAATAGCTAGATCTGCTGGTACTTCTGTTTCTATAAGTGGTTTAGATGGAAACTATTCATTAATTAAAATGACCTCTGGTGAAGTTAGAAAAATAGATTCAAGATGCATGGCAACTATAGGTGTTTTGTCAAATCCAGATCAAAAAAATATTAAAATTGGTAAAGCTGGAAGATCAAGATGGTTAGGAAGAAGACCTCACACTAGAGGAGTTGTAATGAACCCAGTGGATCACCCACATGGTGGTGGTGAAGGTAAAAGTGCTGGAGGAAGACACCCCGTATCACCAACAGGTCAAGGTGCAAAAGGATTAAAAACAAGAAAAAATGCAAGAACAGATAAATTTATAGTTAAAAGAAGAAACAAAAGAAAGGATTCTAAAAAATAATGGCTAGATCAGTATGGAAAGGACCTTTTGTTGAAGAGAGTTTAATCAAAAAGGTAGAAAAACAAAAAAACGAGTCTCAAAAAAGACCAATAAAAACCTGGTCAAGAAAATCAACAATAATTCCAGAATTTATTGGAGTTAGTTTTTTGATTTATAATGGAAAGAAATTTATACCCGTAACAATTTCAGAGGATATGGTTGGTCACAAATTGGGTGAATTTTCACCTACCAGAACATTTTTTGGTCATACGCCAGCAGATAAAAAAGCAAAAGATGCAACACCAGCGAAAAAAAGTTAAATTATAATGAGTAAAAAGAAAAAAATTAAAGAAAATAAAGAAAAAATAGTAAGATCTATTAATAACAATGTTAGGTCTAGCACTAGAAAGCTGAACCCAATACTAAAAGCTATTGTTGGAAAAAAGGTTGATACAGCAATAAGAAATCTCACCTTTTCTGACAAAAGAATATCTAACGATATTAAAAAAACTATTTCATCAGCAGTTGCAAACGCAGAAAATAATTTTCAATATGATATTGATAAATTGATAGTTAAAGAAGCTTATTGTGGAAAAAAGATAGTTATGAAAAGATTTAGACCAAGGGCTAAAGGAAGAGCAGCCCCTATATTAAAACGATACTCAAGTGTAACAATAATTTTATCAGAAATGCAAAAAATGGAGAGTCATGGGACAAAAAGTTAATCCAGTAGGTTTTAGATTAGGTGTAAACAGAGGTTGGGACTCAGTTTGGTACGCTAAAAAAAAAGATTTTGGAAATTATTTAATTGAAGATTTTAAAATTAGAGAATATATAAAAAAAAATGTTGTTAATTCTGGTGTTTCAAAAGTCATGATTGAGAGAACTTCAAAAAAATGCTTTGTAACAATCTATACTTCAAGACCAGGTTTTGTTATTGGAAAAAAAGGTAGTGATATTGATAAGATTAAAAATAATTTATCTAAAATTTCACAAAATGAGGTTACTTTAAATATTAAAGAAGTTAAAAAACCTGAAACTAACGCATATTTAGTTGCTGAAAATATTGCTCAGCAATTAGTTAAAAGAATTTCCTACAGAAGAGCAATGAAAAGAGCTATGCAGTCATGTCTAAGACTTGGTTCAAAAGGTATAAAAGTTTCAATTAGTGGAAGACTAGGTGGAAATGAAATAGCGAGAACAGAATGGTTAAGAGAGGGGAGCATACCTTCTCATACTTTAAGAGCTGATATTGATTATGCAGAAGCGGAAGCTTTAACCACTTATGGTATAATAGGAATTAAAGTGTGGATTTATAAAGGTGAAGTTTTTGCAAGAGAATTTAGTCAAGAAACAAATAAATTTAACCAAGATACAATAAAAAAATAATTATGGGATTACTTCAACCAGTTAGAACAAAATATAGAAAAGCCCACAAGGGAAGAATTCATGGTACAGCAACTAGATGTAGTAGCATAAATTACGGTTCTTATGCGTTAAAAGCTATGGCACCAGAAAGAATTATTGGAAAACAAATTGAAGCAGCAAGAGTAGCTTTAACAAGACATATGAAAAGACAAGGTAGAGTATGGACAAGAATATTTCCCAATATTCCTGTTTCAAAAAAACCAGTTGAAGTTAGAATGGGAAAAGGTAAAGGAAACCCAGAATATTGGGCCTGTAGAGTTAAACCAGGAAGAATTTTATTCGAAATAGATGGCGTATCTGAAGCTATAGCTAAGGAAGCTCTTTATAAGGCTTCAGCAAAGCTACCCATCAAAACAAAATTTATAAAAAGACGAGCTTAAAATGAAAAAGAGTGAATTAAAAAAAGTGTCTAAAACTGAAGCGATAAAAAATATAGATAAATTAAAAAAAGATTTATTTAATTTTAGATTTCAAAAAATTAATTCGCAAGTAACAAACCCATCAAAAATTAATGCAACAAAAAAAACAATAGCTAGATTAAAAACTTTATTAAAAGGAAAATTAAATGCCTAAAAAAATATTAACAGGAGTTGTTGTAAGTGATAAGCCGAACAAAACTATAACAGTTATGGTAGAAAGAAAATATCAACATCCTGTATTAAAAAAAATACTTAAAGTTAGAAAAAAATATAATGCACATGATGAAAACAATAAATTTAAGAATGGAGACAAAGTATCAATAATCGAAAGTAAGCCTTTTTCTAAAAACAAAAAATTTCAAGTTATGGAGGACCTTAAATGATACAAGTTCAAACTGAATTATTAGTAGCAGATAACACTGGAGCCAAAAGAATAGAGTGTATTAAAGTTTTAGGCGGTTCAAAAAGAAGATATGCAAGTATTGGTGATACAATTGTTATTGCTGTGAAAGAAGCTATTCCTAAAGGAAAAGTAAAAAAAGGAACTGTTCACAAAGCAGTAGTTGTACGCGTTAAAAAAGGAATACATAGAGATGATGGATCAAAAGTAAAATTTGACAACAATGCAGCTGTTTTAGTTGATGAAAAAGGTGAGCCAGTAGGAACAAGAATTTTTGGGCCTGTAACAAGAGAATTAAGAAGTAGGGGGCAGATGAAGATAATTTCACTGGCACCAGAGGTTTTATAGAATGATTAAAAAAGGTTTAAAAGTTAGAATATTAGCTGGAAGAGATAAAAAAAAAGAAGGCGAAGTTATTGAAATAGATAGACCAAATAATAGAGCAAAAATTCAAGGAATTAATATTGTGAAAAAACATGTTAAAACAACAAAAGAAAAAAAGGGTGGAATAGTTTCAAAAGAAAGTTTTATTCACATTTCAAATATTGCGATTATTAAAGAAAAAGAAAAACCTAAAAAAACTGAGGCTAAGAAATGACACCAAGATTAAAAGAACTTTATTATAAAGACATACAACCAGCTCTTAAAAAAAAATTAGGATTTAAAAACACCTTTATGAGTCCCAAATTAGTTAAAGTTGTTTTAAATATGGGGTTAGGTTTAGATGGAAATGACGCAAAAATCGTTAAATCGTGCGAAGAAGATTTAGGAAAATTATCAGGTCAGAAACCAATAATTACAAAATTTAAAAAATCTGTAGCTAATTTTAAAACTAGAAAAGGAACTAACGCTGGATTAAAGGTTACATTGAGGGGTAATAAAATGTATGAATTTATTGACAGGCTGGTTAATATTGCACTTCCTAGAATTAAAGACTTTAGAGGATTATCTGAAAATGGTTTGGATAAATTTGGAAATTATACGTTTGGAATTAAAGAACACATTATTTTCCCTGAAGTAAATTTTGAGAGAATAGAAAAAATAAGAGGTTTAGATATAACGATAGTAATATCTTCGCAAGGTAAAGATCATAGTTTTGAGTTATTACAAAAGTTAAACTTTCCGTTTATTAAAAAAGGAGATAACCAATAATGGCTAAAGTAAGCGCAATTAATAAAAATAATAAAAGAATAAAGCTGTCGGATAAATTTTTTAAAAAAAGACAAGCTTTAAAAAAAATTATAATGGATAAAAAAATTTCATTAGAAGATAGATTTGTAGCTCAACAAAAATTGTCAAATTTGCCGAGAAATTCAGCTAAAAATAGAGTTATGAATAGATGTCAAATAACTGGAAGACCACATGGAGTTTACAGAAAATTAAAAATATCAAGAATAGCTTTGAGACAACTGGGATTGCATGGTTTAATTCCAGGAATGACAAAGTCAAGTTGGTAGAAAGGAATATATGAGTTTAAGTGACCCAATAGGAGATATGATTGCTAGAGTAAAAAATGCTCAAATGAGACATCATAAGAAAGTTGAACTTCCTTCATCAAATTTTAAAACTAAAATTGCTGATATACTAAAGATAGAAGGGTTCATTAAAGATTATAAAGTTGATAAAGACACTAAAAAGCCAGTTTTATCTATAGATCTTAAATATTATTCTGGTAATCCTGTAATTAGTACTTTTGAAAGAATATCAAAGCCTGGTAGAAGAGTTTTTTCTAGCGCTGAAAGCCTTCCAAAAATTAACAATGGTTTGGGAATTGCAATTGTGTCAACACCAAAAGGTGTAATGACCGATATAGACGCTAGGAAACAAAAAATTGGTGGCGAAATAATCTGTAAGGTATTTTAATGTCTAAAATTGGAAAAATAAGTATAGCAATACCAGATAAAGTCAAAGTAGCTTTAGCTGGAAATGTTATTAATGTAGATGGTCCCTTAGGAAAAAAAACAATGAATATTGATTTAAACATGTTTGATTTAATAATTAATGAGGGAAAAGATATTTCAATTAAGCCCAAGACAATCGACAAAAACTCAAAAAGATTATGGGGTATGAATAGAAGCCTATTAAACAACGCAATAATTGGCTCTAGCGCAGGTTATGAAAAAATTTTAGAATTAGTTGGTGTTGGATATAGAGCTGCTATTAAAGGTCAACAATTAAACCTACAGCTCGGCTTTAGCCACGATATTAATTTTGATATTCCAACAGGAATTAAGATTGTGGTAGAAAAACAAACTATAGTAAAAATTAGTGGTTCTGATAAACAAAATGTAGGAATGGTTGCTTCTAAGATTAAATCTTTCAGACCACCAGAGCCCTATAAAGGTAAAGGTATTAGAGAACAAGGCCAATATATTCTTAGAAAAGAAGGAAAGAAAAAATAATGAAATTATCTACAATTAAAAGAAAAAAATTTAGAAATACCAATAAAGTTAAGAGAGTTTCTAAACCTGACAGATTTAGACTTTCTGTATCTAGATCATCAAAAAATATTTCTGCTCAGATTATTGATGATATTAAACATGTAACTCTTTTATCTGCTTCATCTGTTGAAAAAGATATTAAATCTAAAGAAAAAATCAACAAAACAGAACTTTCAAAAATTGTTGCTGAAAAACTAGCAAAAAAAGCCCAAGAGAAAAAAATAACTAAAATTTACTTTGATAGAGGAATATACAAGTATCACGGTAGAATAAAAACATTTGCTGATACTCTTCGTAAAAATGGAATGGAATTTTAAATTATGGATTTTAAAGATAAAAGAAAAGACGATATACTAGAAAAATTAGTTCATATTAATAGAATAACCAAAGTTGTTAAGGGTGGTAGAAGATTTGGTTTTTCTGCTTTAGTTGTTGTTGGTAATCAAGCTGGAAAAATTGGAATTGCTCATGCTAAAGCTAAACAGGTCCCAGATGCTATTAAAAAAGCAAATGAAATGGCCAGGAGAACACTTATTCACATTCCATTGAGAGAAGGTAGAACTATTCATCATGATGTTTTTGGAAAAGATGGAGCTGGTAAAATAAAATTAAGAGCAGCACCTAAGGGAACCGGTATAATTGCTGGTGGTCCAGTAAGAGCCGTTTGTGAGGTTTTGGGTGTTAAAGATATAGTAGCTAAATCGATGGGAACAGCTAATCCACATAATGTAATTAGAGCCACCATGAAAGCTCTTTCTAAACAACATTCACCAAAACATATATCTTTAATTAGAAATAAAAAAATTTCAGAGATAGTTGAAAAAAGAGGCTAATGACTACATTAAATACAACAGCAAAGATTACAAAAAATAAAATGAGAGTAGGTCGTGGTATTGGCTCAGGTAAAGGAAAAACCTGCGGCAGAGGTATTAAAGGACAAAAATCTAGATCAGGTGTAGCTATTAAAAGTTTTGAAGGTGGACAGATGCCTTTATATAGAAGACTGCCTAAAAGGGGTTTCAACCCAATTAACAGAATTAATATTGCAATTATAAATCTTGAAAAAATACAATCATATATTGACCAAAAAACTATAAAGATATCAGATACAATAAATAGTGATTTGTTAAAAAAGCACAAACTGATAAATAAAAATTCACAAAAACTTAAAATATTAGGTACTGGTGAAATTAAAGAAAAAGTAAAAATTGAAGCTGATTTAATATCAAAATCAGCAATGGAGAAACTAGAAAAAATTGGTGGAACAGTTCAAATTAAAAAAAAATAAGAACCATTTATGAGTGCAAATCCACAATCTAGTGATTTAAAAAATAGAATTTTTTTTACAATATTAGTTTTGTCAGTTTATAGACTTGGAACTTTTGTTCCACTTCCAGGTATTGATCCTTCTGAACTCCAAATAATTATGGAGGGTAATCAAAAAGGTTTGCTTGGGATGTTCAATGTATTTGCTGGTGGTGCGGTTAGCAGAATGGCAATTTTTGCATTAGGAATTATGCCCTATATATCATCATCTATTATAGTTCAGTTACTCACAGGTGTTTCTGATTACTTTAAAAATTTAAAAAATCAAGGTGAAATTGGTCGAAAAAAAATATCTCAAATAACTAGATATGGAACTGTAATATTAGCAACAGTCCAAGGATATGGATTGGCAGTTGGTCTCGAGTCTTCAGCAAATTTAGTTATAAATCCTGGAGCTTTTTTCAAAATTTCAACTGTTACAACTATAGTAGCTGGTACTATCTTTTTAATGTGGCTTGGGGAGCAAATTACTCAAAGAGGTATTGGGAATGGTATATCGCTAATAATATTTTCAGGAATAGTTGCTGAAATACCAAGAGCGCTAGTAACTACATTTGAACTTGGAAGGACAGGTGCTATTTCAACTTTTATGATTATTGGAATTTTTTTATTATTAGTTTTAACAATAATGTTTATAGTTTTTATGGAAAGAGCTTTACGTAAAATACTTATAAATTATCCCAAAAGACAAATGGGAAATAAGATGTATGGAGGTGAATCATCTCACTTACCGCTGAAAATAAATCAAGCAGGAGTAATTCCTGCAATTTTTGCTTCAGCATTATTACTTTTGCCTGTAACATTCTCAAATTTTAATACTTCAAATAATGATACTTTATTAAATATAAGTTCTTATTTTACTCAAGGGCAACCGCTTTACATGCTTTTATATGCTTCTGGAATTATTTTTTTTACTTTTTTTTATACATCAATAACTTTTAATCCAACTGAAACTGCTGAGAATTTAAGAAAATATGGTGGATTTATTCCAGGTATAAGACCAGGGGAAAGTACAGCACTTTATATCGACACCATTTTAACAAGACTAACAACAATGGGGGCACTTTATTTGACTCTTGTATGTTTAATGCCAGAGTTTTTAATAGCTAATTATCCTATACCTTTTTATTTAGGGGGTACTTCAATATTGATTGTAGTTGTTGTAGCAATAGATACTGTAACTCAAGTACAAACAAGATTAATGAGCTCTCAATACGAACAATTAGTTAAAAAAACAAAATTTGGAAAATAAAAAGTGAATTTGGTTTTTTTTGGTCCACCAGGTGCTGGCAAAGGAACACAAGCACAATTTATTGTAAAAAAATATAATTACTTTCAACTTTCCACAGGCAATCTATTAAGAGAAGAAATAAAAAAAAAAACTAATCTAGGTGATCAAATAGAAAAATTAATCTCAAAAGGTGATTTTGTCTCTGATGAAATAGTAAATACTTTACTTAAACAATCAATTAATAATTTAAAATTTAGAGATAGAATTATTTTTGACGGATATCCTAGAAATCTTTTACAAGCTGAAAATCTTGAAACAATATTAAATGAATTCAATCAAACTATTGGAAAAACAATTTTCTTAAATGTTTCAAGAAAAATAATTGAACAAAGAATCATGGGTAGAATGACTTGTGACAAGTGTAATATGACACTTAATGAATTTTTTAATAAAGAAGAAATAGAACTTCACCCTTGTGGTAAGGATCATTTAAAAAAGAGAGAAGACGATAGTAATGAAATTGTTATGTCCAGATATGATATTTACATGAAAAAAACGAAACCAGTACTTGATTTTTATTCAAATAAAGAAGGATTTCACGAAATTGATGGAAGTTTGAAGATTGATGAAATAACGCTTCAAATTAGCCATATTTTAGAGGTTTAAGATATTGACTTTAAAAGAACTTCTTATATAAAAGGCTAAATTTATTCTCAAAAAATATGGCTCGTATAGCAGGTGTAAACATACCACAAAATAAACTTGTTCAGATAGGTTTGACCTATATTTATGGGATTGGAAACAAGTTCTCATTACAAATTTGCACTGCATTAGAAATTCCTAAAGTTAAGAGAATTAATGAGCTAACTGATGAACAAATCTTAAAAATTAGAGAGTATATTGATCAAAACTTTAAGGTAGAGGGAGATCTTAGAAGAGATTACTCTTTAAGCATTAAAAGATTAATTGATTTAGCTTCATACCGAGGATCAAGACATAGAAAAAAATTACCAGTAAGAGGACAAAGAACAAGATGTAATGCCAGAACAAGAAAAGGTAAAGCAATTGCAATTGCTGGTAAAAAATTAACACCACTTAAAAAGTAAAAAATAATGGCAAAAAAAGAAACAACTGAAAAAATAGAACAAGTTCAAGAAAAAACAGTTAAGGCTTCATCAAAAAAAAGTTCTTACTCAAAGAAAAAAAAAATAAAGAAAAATGTTTTAAGTGGAATAGCTTATGTTCAGTCTACTTTTAATAATACTATAATTTCAATTGCAGACACAAGTGGCAATGTAATATCTTGGGCATCAGCTGGCCAAAAAGGTTTTAAAGGATCCAGAAAATCTACACCATATGCTGCACAGATAGCAGCTGACGCTGCAGCCTCAAAAGCTTTAGAGTTTGGAATGAAAACTTTGTATGTTGAGGTTAAAGGTCCTGGCTCTGGAAGAGAAACAGCTTTACGTGCATTACAAGCAAGAGGATTTAAGATTATTTCAATTAAAGATACAACGCCTATGCCTCACAATGGAACAAGGCCACCAAAAAAAAGGAGAGTATAAATGGAAAATTTAGATGTCAATGTAAAAAATTGGAAATCATTAATAAGACCAGCAAAACTTGATGTAAAATTAAGTGATGATAAATCTTTTGCTAAAATTATAGCTGAACCACTTGAAAAAGGGTATGGCCTTACGTTGGGAAATTCTTTAAGAAGAATTTTACTTTCATCCATTAGAGGTGCCGCTGTAACATCTATACAAATAGATGGTGTGTTACATGAATTTACATCTATTAAAGGAATTAGAGAAGATGTTACGGACATAATTTTAAATGTTAAATCTTTGGCATTAAAAAGTAGCTCAGATAGTAATAAAAAATTAATACTAGATGCAAAAGGACCTGGTGAAATTAAAGCATCAGACATTTCAGAAGTTGCTGATATTGAAATATTGAATCCGGATCTTGTAATTTGTAATTTAGATGAGAACACAAATTTTCACATGGAAATGAGTGTTGGCACTGGAAAAGGATATGTACCTGCAGTTATGAATAAACCTGAGGAGCCACCTTTGGGGTTAATTGCGATTGATTCACTATATAGTCCTGTGAAAAAAGTATCTTATTCTATAAGTACAGCTAGAGAAGGTAAGGCTCTTGATTATGACAAACTTACAATGGAAATTCAAACAAATGGATCTATTTCTGCTGAAGATGCCGTAGCATATTCAGCTAGAATTTTTCAAGATCAATTAAATATGTTTGTAAATTTTGATGAACCACAAGAAGTTACAGTTAGAGAAGTTCCGACTGAACCTGAGTTTAATAAAAATTTATTAAGAAAAGTTGATGAACTTGAACTATCTGTGAGATCAATGAACTGTTTAAAAAATGATAATATTATTTATATTGGCGATTTAGTTCAAAAATCTGAAGGTGAAATGTTAAGAACACCAAATTTTGGTAGAAAATCTCTAAATGAAATTAAAGAAGTTTTAACAGGTATGTCATTATACTTAGGTATGGAAATTCCTAACTGGCCACCAGACAATATAGCGGAAATGTCTAAGAAATTGGAGGAAGCCATCTAATGAGACATGGAATGGCAAATAAAAAGCTCAATAGAACTTCTGAACATAGAAAGGCATTACTTATGAATATGCTAAATTCTTTGATTAAATATGAGCAAATTACAACAACACTTCCAAAAGCAAAATTTTTAAAACCACAGGCTGATAAAATTATTACATTAGGAAAAAAAGAATCATTACAAACAACCAAAAGGCTGATGTCTAAATTACAAGATTTAAGCTCTACCAATAAAGTCAAAAAAACATTATCCAAAAGATATGAAAATAGAAATGGTGGTTATACAAGAATTATTAAAGCTGGTTTTAGATATGGCGATAAGGCACCTATGGCAGTTATAGAATTTGTTGATAGGGATATCGAAGCAAAAAAAGTAGATAAAAAGAAAAAAGAAATATCTAAAGATACAACAAAAGAGAAAAAAGAAGAAAAAAAATTAGCTACTGCTTAAATTTTTATATAATAATAGAATATCATGAAAAAGTCTTTTAACGTTGATACAACGTATAATGATATGCGTATTGATCGTTGGATAAGAAATAATCTTGGAAATATACCTCAAAGTTTAATTGAA
>Ga0209709_10000961_pt1 | contig 27169 bp, 26 predicted proteins | sample ArcticOcean_MG_C_2_FD_187435 | JGI IMG/M metagenome (GOLD analysis project Ga0209709, IMG submission 187435) | Marine microbial communities from western Arctic Ocean - ArcticOcean_MG_CB4_136 (SPAdes) (version 2) | ecosystem: Environmental > Aquatic > Marine > Oceanic | place: Arctic Ocean...
TTAACGCTCCTGTTCTTCCAACCTGAATATCTATTTTTTCAATTTCAGTTACTGCTGTTTCGGCTGCAAATTTATGAGCTATAGCCCAGCGAGGAGACTTTCCAACAAAACTCAATCTTTTTTGAAGTTCTAAATCATCTATCTTGTAAACAAGTCCATCAATGTCATACGGAATATCATTTCTATTCTTAAATATTTCATCATGAATTATAGACATTTCCTTAATTGATTTAGCGATTTGTAACTTTGGACTAATGGGTATGCCCCAACTACTAAACTCAAGCATAGTATTATAGTAAGTTTTACTAATATTCTGATTATATAAACCAAAACCATGAGCTAAAAATTTTAAAGGTCGTGTTTTTGTTATGCTACTGTCTAACTGTCTAAGGCTACCCGCCGCTGCATTTCTTGGATTGGCAAACTTAGTATCATTATCTTTATTTAAAATATGAAAATCATCTCGAGTAATAAAAACTTCTCCTCTAATTTCAATCATACCTGGAGGATTTTTTATTTTTAATTTTTTAGGTATTTCTTTAATTGTAGAAATATTTTCTGTTACCACCTCTCCAACTTCACCACTGCCTCTTGTAACACCTTCTTTTAACTCACCTTTTTCATAAATTAGATTTAATGAAAGACCGTCAATTTTGGGTTCTATAGAATACTCTAAATTAGAATGTTTATTACCAAGAAAGTTTTTAACTTTTTTTTCAAAATTTTCCAGGTCTTCAAAATTCATTGCATTATCTAATGAAAGCATTCTTGAGGGATGGGTAAATTTAGTAAACTGAGCCGAGGCTACTCCTCCTACTTTATTTATAAGATCTATGTTCTTAAGGATAACTGGATTTTCACTTACTAGATTTTTAAGGTTTGATAATAGTTTATCATATTCAGCATCACTAATTTTAGGTGCATCTAGGTTATAATAAAGATTATTATGATTTTCTATTTGCTCAAGAATGCTATTAGCATCCTTTATGATCTTTTTTGTATCCACTTATTTAGTTCGATTTTAATTCTTTATTAATTAACTCGTATGAGGCTTTGTACCAATAACTGTCTGGATAATTATGCCCAAGTGTTGCTGCATATTTTTCTGCCTGCTGATTAATTCCAATAGTTAAATATATTTCAACAAGTCTATGCAAGGCTTCTGGTACATATCTAGTTTGCCCAAACTTATTTATAATATCATCATACCTATTTATTGCCGCTATCCACTGATGATCATTTTGGTATTGCAAGGCTATATTCAATTCTTTTCCAGCAAGTCGATCGTTAATAATCTTAATTTTTTCTTTTGAATCATTTGCATATTCAGAATTAGAAAATCTATTTATAACTTCATTAAATGATTTGAGAGCAACATAAGTAATGGATTGATCTCTTGTAACATCACTAATTTGATGAAAATAATTCATCCCCTTCATATAGTAAGCATAATCTATTTCTTTACTACCTGGATTAAGAGCCAAGTATCGATCAATTACATTTAAACTTTCATCATACATGTCTGATCGTAAATAACAAAAAGCAGCCATTAACTGTGCTTGACCTGACCAAGTTGAATAAGGATATTGTCTTTCAATATCCTCAAAAATAATTGCGGCATCGATATAATCTTTCTTTTTTGTTTTTTTTAATGCATCAGCATACAATATCGATAGTTTCTCACCTTCTGATTCTGGAACTACTAACTTACCACTAGTACAACCAAATAAAATCAAACTAGATATAAAAATTATAGTTATAAGTTTTTTCATATATTGAATAAAATAGATAAGTTTCTGATACTTATTTTATTGATTATTGACGAAGATAAAAGGCTTATCTTTTTTAGTTATAGATTAACTATGCCAATAGAAAGCTGGTCTGGAAGAATATTATAATCAGGTTGTTCGCTAAGAGATATTATTTCCCAGTTACTTGAATCTGAAAAAATTTTATTTACTGCTTGGTGCATAAGGCTATGACCAGCACAATAAGCCTGGATATGCCCTAGGACACAATTCCCAGCTAAGAATAAGTCACCAATTGCGTCAAGTGCTTTATGCTTTGCAGGCTCATTAATTGTTCTTAAGCCTTCTTGATTAAGTGCTCCATCTTTACCAAATACTACGGCATTATCCAATGAACCCCCTTTAATAATTCCATTTGCCCTAAGCTCTTCTAATTCTGTTTCAAATGTAAAAGTTCTGCATTCAGCTAAATTATTATTAAATGTATTTTTATTTATTGATTCTATGCAGATATTTTGTTTACCCACGATTGTATCTGGATAATTGATAGTATAATCAACGGATAACTCGTCACTAGGTTGTATTTTTACAAACGCGTCGCCTCTTTTAACCTCTATACTTCTCAAAATTTTAAGATATCTTTTTTTTGATTTAAGTTGTTTTAGGCCAATCTTTAAAAGAGCTTTGGTATACTCGATTGAGCTACCATCTAAAATTGGCATTTCACTTGAATCAATATCAATTAAAAGATTATCTAAGCCAAAAGCATGAAGCGCTGCCATTAAATGTTCAATGGTACTTACACTTAAGCCGTATTCGTTTTCAATAGTTGTACATAACTGAGAAGTTTTAATATTTTTAAGGGAAGCCTCTATTATGTTTTTATTACCTGGTAACTTACTATCAACTCTTTTAAATTTAATACCTGTATTTGCGGGAGCTGGATGAAAAGTAATTTTAGAATACTCACCTGAATGAAGGGAATGACCTTCAAATGAATAGGAATTATTAATAGTATTTTGATATGTAGTTTGCATTACAAATGAATATATATGCGTAAATTCTTACAAAAAACACAATGTTTGTTACCTATTATTTCAAACTAAATTGCTTTAAAAAAATTATAAAGCATTGATAAAACTGAATCTTTTTTGTTCTTATTATCTTTTATATTATACTGAAATTCAGTGCTTAAAGCATAATTTAACATTCCAATGCACGTACTATTATTGGGGTTATCAATTATTGATTTTAATCCATGCACTTTTTGGGTTGCTCCAACTCTTATATTTTTAGCTTTAAAAACTTTAGTAGTTAGATCGATAATATCAGAATGTTTAGAACCCTCTCCTGTCAGCACAATGTGACTGCTAGCTAAATCATAGTACTTACTAAGCTTCAGTTTATTAAAAGCTAATTCTATGATTTCCTCTATCCGACATAAAATGATGTCTTTAATACGTTTTTGATTATTATCTAGATTTTTTGACCCAGTATCACTTCCCCATTTCAATCTCAACAGGTTAGCATCATCTTCAGAAATATTTAAAATATTTTGCAAATCACTATTTATGTATTTTAATCCAACGTCAGTACTGTCAAAAAAAACTAATTGATCATCAATTATAATAGTAATTTCAGTTTTATAATAATTTAGATCTAAACATATAACGCCAAGACTAGACTCCATATCATTTATTGAAGCTAGACTACTGGCATAAGGTGCAAGTACACATTGTTTCACTTGTAAATCACTTGCATCTAATAGCTCATTAATATCCTTAAGTTGATTTTTGTTAATACTTATTATGTGCCATTTTACCGTTAACATCTGAGCCACTATACCAATAGGATCTGATACGATCTTCTTATCATCAACTTTATAGCTAATGGCCAATGTATGAATTGGAATTTCATTGTCTTCGTAAAGCTCTATAAAATCTTTAGAGTCATAAAATGATCTTATGTGCTCTTCAGTTATTTCAATGTTATTTAAGAATAGTTCATGCGTAATATATTTACTAATTATTCCCTTATTTACGCTTACTAAAGTACTAGTAATTTTTTGGCCAGCGAGCCTCTCGTTTTCCAAGTGAGCTGACTTAATGTATGAAGCCAACAAACTTTTATCTAATAACTTTTCTGTATCCCATTTTCCTTTTTTTTCAGACATACCTAAAACTTGAATGATGGAACCTTGGTTTGCAATCTCGATTTCTTGGGCTGTAATGAATTTTACTGAGTTATGATCAATTTGCAGTGCGTTAATAAGATTCTTAACCATTGATACTATACCTCATCTAGGCCAGTCTTTAGTTCTTCGCCACCAGGAATTTTTATAGTAGCTCTACCAATTTCTCTAAGGTCTATTTCAATAATATTACTATTAAACAATTTTTGATCTTGTTGAAGTTGTTTAAGTTTTACTAATTGAATAGAACTATTTCTCTCAGGTAACTTTATTTTTATATTTTGCTTAAGAATTAAGTTCCATCTTCTATTTTCAATAAATTCTACCTCAATAATCATATCTAAAATTTTTGGGTAATTAATATTTATCTCACGAATTAAATCAGAAAAATTTAGATTTCCATCTGAGCCTGTTACTTTTAATAGCTCTGAATATTTAGAATTATCCGGCTTAAATGATATTTTTTCTCCTTCATCATCAATTAAATACTTGTTAATTCCATCAATAAAGATTGCATATGGTAAATTTTCAATTATTGAAACATATATAATATCTGGAAATTTTCGCTTAATTGAAACTCTTTTTATCCAATCTAATTTTTCGATCTTTAGCTGATACTCTTCAAGAGGGAAATTAATAAGACTTTTATTTTTGTTTTCTCTTATTATCCCTTCAATTAAAATTGAATCAGAAAAATTACTACCTTGTATTTCTATTTTTTCAATAATTGCAAAATTATTAGCTAAGGAAGGAATTAAATTTAATATTGCGGTAACTATAAGAGCCAGTAATAACGAAACTATTAGTATTGTATTATTTAAGTATTTACCGATTAACTGAAGCATCTTTAGCTATCCAATCTATTAAATTATCGAAACATATACCATGAAATTTTGCAATTTCTGGGACTAAAGATGTTGGTGTCATACCAGGTTGTGTATTAATTTCTAAAATAAAGAAAGTATCAGTTTTTTTATCTAATATGAAATCTGATCGAGATATACCTTTACAATTTAATATATTGTGGGCTTTAAGACCTAATTTTTCCACCTCATTAATCTTATCTTTATTCATTCTTGGTGGTACAATATGTTGTGTAGCTCCATTATCAAAGTATTTAGATTCATAATCATAAAACTTATTTTTTGGCACTATTTCAATAGAGCCAACTTGTTTATCTCCAAAAATAGCTACTTGTATTTCAGGTCCTTCAATAAATTCTTGAACTAATACTTTGTTCTTTTCATCTGAGCAAACCTGGTCAGCAATAATACTTTTAATATAGTTATTTTTTTCCATTTCATTAAAAATAATTGCAACACCGACACTAGATCCATTATCATTAGGCTTAATAACATAGGGATATGGCATTGGATCTTTATCAATTAAGTCTTTAAGGCTGCTCATTAGTGATTTTGGATGTGAAAAACCATGCTGAGCAAAGATTTTTCCTGATTCATATTTATCCATTGCTAATTTTGATGCCTCTATTCCTGAGTGAGTATATGGCACCTTAGACGCCTCAAGAATTTTTTGAACCTCTCCATCTTCGCCCCAAGTACCGTGAAGTGCATTAAATATAATATTTGGTTTATGAATGTGTATTTGTTCCATAAGATCTATATTTGCATCGACATCAACCACTTGATAATCAAGCCTCTCCAGTGCACTAATAATCTCCTTAGATGATAAAATGCTTATTTCTCTTTCGGCTGAAATACCTCCATAAATTACCATTATCTTATTATCATTCATTTATAGTATTACCTAGTTCCCATTATTTTTATTTCTAAATTCAACTCGATACCAGTTTTTTCAAAAATATTTGACTTCACTAATTTACAAAAATCTTCAATTATATTTGCAGATTTATTTTGTTTATTTTCTATAAAATTTGAATGTTTTTTTGAAAATGAAACGCCATCAAAAGATAATTCATGATTTTTAGTTTCCCTAATCAATTCCCATGCTTTCTTTTTAGAAATAGTCACATCTGGATTTTTAAAAGTACTGCCACCAGTTTTTATTCCTTTTGGTTGAGACAATGTTCTTTCGATATTAATTTTTTCTATTTTACTGCTTATAGATTTTTGATCATCATTTTCTGCTGATAAAATTATTTCAGTAAATATGGAATTTAAAGCCAACGGATTGTATCGATATTCAAAATTGAAATCTTCTTTGGCAATCTTTATAATATTGCCAAAATAATCAACTCCATTTGCTGAAAGAAATATATTACTTATTTCGCTACCAAAACAACCAGCATTCATCGCTAATGCACCACCTATATTACCAGGTATACCTGATAAAAATTCAAGTCCACCAAGCGATTTTTTTTCACCATATCTTGCAATTACTTTGTCTAAAGTTGCGCCACCAACAATAATAGTATTATTTTTATTGACAATATTTTGAAAGGTTTTGCCTAATTTGATTACCAGTCCTTTTATCCCACCATCTCTGATAAGTATATTTGATCCTTGACCAATGATTGATCTATTAAATTTTTGAGGTAAATTACTTAATATTTCTATTAACTGTTTTTTTGAGTCGCATATATAAAATACCTCTGCGTTTCCACCCACTCCAAACCATGAAGATTTTGCCAGACTATGATCATACGTCAAACGTCCTTCTATCTTATTATTTTTCTCATAATTATTAAAAAAATTAATTAATTCAGACATTTTATTTTTTAATTATTAAATTTATTATAAAATTCTTTGGCTTTATTAGAAATATCACCAGCCCCCATAAATATTACTATGTTTTTCTTATTATTATCAAAATATTTACTTATTAGATCTATAGATTTAATATGAATTGTCTTAACTTTAGAATTTTTATCTATAAGTTTAATAAAGTTTCCTATTTTAAAAGAGTTTATATTCTTTTCACCCGCAGCGTACACATCAGTAACTAAGACAAGATCTGCTTTTTTAAAGCACTTAGAAAATTCAGAGTATAAAGATTGTATTCTTGAATACCTATGCGGCTGGAATATTGCAATAATATTATTAGTTAATTTTGAGTCTTTTGCGGCAGATAAAACATTTTCTATTTCAGTAGGATGATGAGCATAATCATCAATGAATAAATTATTATTAATCTTTCCAATCTTAGTAAATCTTCTTGATACACCGCTAAAATTATTTAGCGCTTTTTTAGTTAAATTTTCATTTAAATTAAGTTTTAATGAAATTGATATACCCACTAAAGCATTGAGTATGTTGTAATCTCCTAACATTGGTAGTTTATAATTTTTTATTATCTTCTTTTTATTCTTTGGTAAATTATTTTCTACATCAAAAGTAACTGAACTATCTCCAATCCTTACGTTGATTGCTCTAACATCTGAATCTTTACTAAAACCATATTTAATTATAGATGTACCCTTAATATCTTTTATAATTTTTTTTATATTTATATCATCATTGCAAACAACCGAAAATCCATAAAAGGGAACTTGGTTTATAAATTTCTTAAAACTATTTTTCAAAGTAGTAAAATTTTTATAATAATCTAAATGTTCTTTATCAATGTTAGTAATAACTGAAATAGTTGCAGGTAATTTTAAAAAAGTCCCATCTGATTCATCTGCCTCTACTACCATCCATTCGCCAGAACCTAATTTAGTGTTTGTACCAATTTCATTAATAATTCCACCGTTAATAATTGTTGGTTTTAATTTTTGCTGAGTAAATATACTTGAAACTATAGTTGTAGTTGTAGTCTTTCCGTGAGATCCTGAAATGGCTATACCTTTTTTTAATCTCATTAAATGTGACAAAATTTCAAATCTTGGAAGAGTTGGTATACTATTTTTTTCAGCAGTTAAAATTTCTATATTATTTGTCTTTATCGCAGTGGAAAAAAAAACAATATTAACTTGATTAATATTTTTACTTTTATGGCCAATAAAGACTTTAATACCTTTTTTTGTAAGTCTATCAGTGTTATTATTTTTACTAATATCACTACCTTGAACCTTATAGCCCATATCTGACATAATTTCAGCAATACCACTCATGCCTATTCCACCGATACCTATAATGTGAACTGTATCTTTTTTATTAATTAGCATTGGAATTTTGAATTATCTTTAACATTCTTAATGAGGTATTCTTGTGTGTTATTTTTTGAAGTTTTTGTGAAATATATATTATCTTATCAGGATCTTTAAATATTCTTAATAAATTTTTTAATAATAAGTTACTAGTCAAATCGGCGTTATTTATTAACTTAGCACAAGAAATTTTTTTTAAAATATTTGCATTATGACGCTGGTGATCGTCAACAGCAAATGGGAATGGTATTAGAATAGAGGGTTTACTAGTATAAATAATTTCATTTAATGTTGATGAACCAGATCGTGAAATAATTAAATTTGATTTAGATATTATATTTGGCATATTATAAAAATAATTACTGACCTCACATAAGACACCAAAAGCCTTATATTTTCTTCTTATTCTTATAACATCTTCTTTTCTACATTGATGATAAATAAAAAGACTATTATTAATTTTTTTTGAAAACTTAATTAAGGCCATAGGAACTTCATTAGATAAACTGTAAGATCCTTGACTACCACCTATTACAGAAATAACATATCTACTTCTATTTGTGATATTTTTTATCTTTACTAAATTAACAACTTCTTCTCTTAATGGCAAACCAACATTATGAACTTTGCTATTTAGAGTAACATCTAACATTTTAGTTTTATCAAATGTTAAAAAAATATTAGAGGCATTCTTTGCTAGAATTCTATTTGCTTTTCCAATTATTGCGTTAGCTTCGTGTATAGAGGTATTGATTTTAACGTTATTTGCACAAAATAAGACTGGAAGAGTTATATATCCACCAAATCCTAAAACATGTGAATCTTTGGACCATAATAGAGTAAGCAATACTTGCAGATATATAATTGGGAAATTTAATAATTGCTGAAACATCGATACAGTCTTTGTTAGAGTTTTTAAAACAATTACATCATTTTGACTTAATTCATTAAAAAAAACTGACCCTCTTTTATCGGTTATAATTAAACAAGAAACATTTAGTTTTGAAAATTTTTTGTACAAGGAAACCATTGGAATGCAATGACCACCTGTACCTCCTCCAACTAAAATAACTTTATTCATAATCAAACCTAATAATTAAATGTGTCTTTTTTTTGTGAGCAGTAATATTAAGCCTAGAGTCAAAGCTATTCCAAGAATAGAGGAGCCACCATAACTAATAAATGGCAATGTCATACCTGTCGAAGGAATCAGATTTAGATTAACAGCGCAATGCACTAACGTTTGGAAAGATAGATAAGTTGTTAATGAAAATAGGCTTAATTGTATAAAATGATCTTTTTCGTCATAAGCTCTGTAAAAAACTCTATACGCTATATAAAAAAATAATAATAAAATAATTAAACAACCTAGGGCTCCATATTCTTCACCGATTACAGCAAATATATAATCAGTATGTGATTCTTGTAGGGCATTTTTTAACTGACCTTCTCCCTGTCCAACACCAAAGAATCCACCCTCTTTAAATGCATTAATTGATCTATTAGCTTGAGAAGCATCATACTGTTCTGGTGAAAAAAAAGTATTAACTCTATTTTGAACATTAAAGTTCAAAAAATAAATACCAATAAAACTAATTAATCCAAAAAAAATAATTACAACTAATGCTAAAAAACTAAAACCACTGAGAAAAAAACTAGACACAAATATAGATGAGATAATTGCAAGTTGTCCAATATCAGGTTGTATAATTAAAATTAACGATATAAAAAAATATAATACAAAACTATATACATATTTTTTATTAGATTGCCCAATCTTATTCTCTAGTATTAATGCCAATCCAATACAGAATATTGGCTTAACTAGTTCAATAGGCATTAAAGTAATAATTATTAAATCTAACCATCGAGATGAGCCTTTTCTTTCTAATCCCAAACCAGGGAAAATAGTTATAGCTAGTATTATTAATGATAAAACAAATATAAATGGTGCATATTTCTTTAAGGCTTTTAATTCAAAAAAAGAAATACTTATAAATATTAATACACCAGTTAGTAAATATACAGATTGAATTGTAAATGCATTAATTATACTAACTTGATCTACAGATGATCCACCTGGTTTAATTGTAAAACTCATATTCAAACCAAAAAATGATAATATTAAGAAACAAATTAATAGATGTTTATCAATATTAACCCACCAATTTGAAACAATAGTTAATTCGTTTTTATTATTTTCTTGATTCATAGATCTATATATTTTTTACATATTTCTTAAATGAATTTCCTCTAGTTTCAAAATTCTTATATTGATCAAATGAAGCTGCGGCAGGAGATAATAATATTGTAGAAATTTTTTTCTGTTTTTTTGAACTTAAAAAAGCATCCTTAATAGCTTTATTCATATCCTTAATGTAAACCGTTTCAACATACCGACTAAAAGATTTAATAAAAAAATTTTTTTCACATCCAATTACATATATCTTTTTTACATTTTTTAAAAAAGGTAGAGCTAAATTCATATTTTTAGATTTTGTAACCCCACCACAAATCCAATAAATATTCTTAAAGGTTTCTAAGGCTGGTATACTAGATTCAATATTTGTTGCCTTAGAATCGTTGATAAAGGTAGTTTTTTTGATTTTTCTAACTATTTCTTGTCTATGCTTAAGTCCTTTAAAGTTGTTAATAGCCCTAAGGCTTTTAGAGGTTAAGTTTTTTGTAGCATCTAATAAAGCCAGAACTATCGATATATTCTCAAGATTATGTCGTCCAATCAAATATGGATTTTGAGATCTATAGACAAAAGTAGTTTCTTTATAAATTGAATGAGTATTGTAATAATAAGTATTCTTTTTATTTTTTCCAGAAATTTTAATTAAATTAAACTTTTTTTTAGATAAAAATTTATTAATGAGATTTTTTACAATATTATGATCGCAAGTAATTATTGCAGTATCATTATTAGTTAGATTTTTAAAAATTTTAAATTTTTGCATAGCATATTCTTCAAGTGTTTTATGTCTTTTGATGTGATCTCTTGAAATATTGGTTAATAAGGAAAAGTTTGGTTTAAATATTGATGTAGTCTCAAGTTGATAGGATGAAGCTTCAATTATATAGAAGCCATTTTTTATTACTTTTGACTGAAAAATAGATTTTCCAATATTACCAATTAAACTTGTATTATAATTTAACTTTTTAAGGACATGATCAATGAGTGACACAACTGTTGATTTGCCATTAGTTCCAGTAACAATAATAATCTTAACAGCATCACTTAAATAATCATTTGAAGAATTAAGATAAAGCTGAAAAAGATCTAATTCACTTATTATTTCAATATAATTTAATTTTAATAAATTTATAATTGGATGAATATCTTTTCCTTTTGTAAATATGCCTGGACTAGGCACACAATAATCAAGTTGATTAAATTTAAAATTTTTAGGATTAATATTATTACTAATTTTTTTTGAAATTAAAGGATTGTCGTCCCAAGTATAAACTATAGCCTTACTTTTTATTAATGCTTTGTAGAGATTTGAACCAGTAACACCCAATCCTAAAATTAAAATTTTCTTATTTTTAAAAAAAGAAGAGGTAATCATCTTTTTATCTTAGCTTTAATGTAGCAAGACCAACAATTGCTAAAATAACTGTTATAATCCAAAAACGTATTACTATTTGTGATTCAGGCCATCCTTTTTTTTCAAAATGATGGTGTAATGGGGCCATTAAAAAAAATCTTTTTCCAGTACTTTTAAAATAACCGACTTGAATAATTACAGAAAGGGCCTCTATAACAAACAAGCCACCTACAATTGATAAAACTATTTCATGCTTAATCATTACTGCTATCGCACCTAAGGTAGCTCCCAATGCTAAAGACCCTGTATCACCCATAAAAACCATTGCAGGTGGTGCATTATACCATAGAAAGCCAAGAGCAGAGCCGATTAAAGCACCACATAATATAGTCAGCTCACCTGCTCCAGGAACATAATTAATATAAAGATAATTGGAAAAAATTATATTGCCCGCCAAGTAGCAAATTAATGCAAATGTTAAAGCAACAATCATAATGGGCACTATTGCTAATCCATCCAATCCATCAGTTAAATTGACGGCATTTGCAGAGCCAATAATAACAAAAACTACAAACGGAATGAAAAAATAACCTAAGTTTATGTATACATTCTTAAGAAATGGAAGAGATAATAATTCCTGGTTATCTAGATTTAGAGAAGTAGACCAAAAAACAAATATAAATGCAAAAAGTATTTCAAATAGAATCTTAGTTTTACCGCTAACCCCATCACTAGAATTATTAGAAATCTTTTTATAATCATCAAAGAAACCCACAAAACCAAAAGAAATCATAATAAAAACACAAGGCCATAAAATTTGGCTTTTAAAATTACTCCAAAGTAAAATAGATATTAAAATTGAGAGTAAGATTATAACCCCACCCATTGTTGGTGTTCCTTTTTTAGCAATCAAATGGCTTTGTGGACCATCAAGTCTTATAGGCTGCCCTTCTAGTTGGAACTTAGATATTAATTTAATTAAATAGGGACCAAAGAAAAGAATGAAAAATAAAGAGGTCATTAAAGCTAAGCCAGACCTAATAGTTATATAATTTAAAACGTTAAATATTGAGTTAGTATGATTAAAATATTCAATTATAAATAGCACCATAATTATTTTGTTGATTTAATATTAAGATAGCTGACTAATCTTTGTAAATTCAATGAATTGGATCCTTTAATAAAAATTCTATTATTATTTTTTAAATGCTGGATTAATTCTTCATTTAATTGATTAACGTCTTTATAAAAAGATATTTTTTTTGAAGTAAATTTTTTTTTGTACTTATAAAATATTTTTCCAATCATAAGGTGGCTATCGTCTTTATTCTTTTTTAAGAAATTTAATACTTTTAAGTGATAATAATCAGATTTCTTACCAAGCTCATTCATATCACCCACTATAATTAGATTCTTTTTTTTACTAGACTTTAAAAAGGCATCGAGACTAGCAAATAATGAAATTGGGCTAGAGTTGTAAGAATGATCATGTAACTCTATGTTTTTATTAAATATTGTTGATTTTATAATATTTCCTCTTCCAGGTGTAAGTTCCAATGTACGAAGATTTTTTATTAATTTAGAATTGAAGCCCGCAGCCTGAATACAAGCCATGACTGCTAAGGAATTACCAATCAAGAAGTCATTAATTGAATTAATCTTATACTTAATAGTTTTTCCTTCATGTAATTTTATCTCAATACTCTGCTTATTATTGGTCAGATTATTATTTTTAAGTGTCAAGCTAGCTTTCACATTTTTAGAATATGTTAAAATATTTTTTATTTTATTTTTTTTCGCTTTATCATTAATAAACTTAAAATAACTACTATCTTTGTTCAAGATTATTGTTTCAATAGGAAATTCATCATTAATTATTTCTGCTTTTGCAATTGCAATATCTTTTAAATTATCAAAATTACCACCATGAACATAACTTACATTCAATATTACACCAATATTAGGCTTTAAAATTTTAACTAATCTTGTTAATTCATTTTTATGATTCATACCTAACTCAAAAATACCTAATTTAGTATTTTTTGGCATATTAAGAATTTCTAGAGGGACACCAAATATATTATTAAATGATTTTCGAGCAGAGAATATTTTTTTTTCTTTACTGAGAACGTGCGCAAGGGAATCTTTTGTGCTAGTTTTTCCAACACTACCTGTAATAGCAATAATTTTTGCATTTGACTTTAATCTAGAAAATGTAGCAAGTCTGATTAGAGCTAAGTGAGAATTATTAACTAAAATTTGAGGAATTTTAACTTTTAAATCTTTTTTTTCTACAATTGCTAATATAGCACCGTTTTTTTTTGCATGAGAAATAAAATTATTGCCGTTGTTATTTTTTCCTTTATAAGCAAAAAATATATTTCCTTTTTTAAGGTCTCTTGAATCTAGGCTACATCCAGTAAAAAGTAATTTTTTGATATTTTGTTTATATATTGCATTAATATCTTCACTATTAATATTTATAATTGTCATTAGCTAAATATACCTTCTACTAATTTTGACATCATCAAAGGGTATTGATTTATTTTTCATAATTTGAAATTTTTCATGGCCTTTGCCTGCAATTATAAGGATATCATTTTCACCTAAATTTTCCGCCGCATATTTGATAGCTTTTTTTCTATTTGGTATTTCTAGTATCTTTTTAGAATATCCAATGATTTGCTGCCTAATAAATTGAGGATTTTCATTTCTAGGGTTATCGTCAGTTACAATAATATTATCTGCATATTTCAAAGCAACTTTACCCATTAAGGATCTTTTATCTTTATCTCTATCTCCACCACAACCAAATACAAGGTGCAACCTACCTTTATTCATTATCTTAGCTTCTTTTAATACATTGCTTAAAGCATCGGGTGTATGAGCAAAATCTATAAATACTTTTGATTTATTTGCCTTTATACCAGCCAATTCCATCCTTCCTGGTACACTTGGTGCTCTTAATGATAAAGCTGAAATTGAGTTAAATTCATAGCCCAATTTAAAAACTATACTTGCAGCGAGTAAAAAATTTTTAATTTGAAATGTTGGCAAATTATTAAATTCAAATACATATTTTTTTAAATCATATTTTAATTCCATTTTTACTTTGTCATTTAATCGAAATATTTCTTTAATTTGAAAATCAGATTTTTTGTATCCAAATGTTTTAAATTTAATTTTTTTTGATTTCAGCTTCCTGCTAATAGAAAGATAATTTTTAGTGTCATTCACAATAATATTAATTCCATTTGATTTTTGATTTTGAGCAAATAGTTTTAATTTTGCATCTATATAATTATTTATATTCTTATGGTAATCTAAATGATCATGGGAGACATTTGTTAATGCTAAAACATCATAACTTAATCCGTACAATCTGTATTGGTCTAAGGCATGACTAGAAGCTTCCATAGCGACTGCATCATAATTATTTTTAGAAAATTTATGTAATAATCGTGAAATATCTATTGGATCTGGCGTTGTAAGATTTGATTGTATATCTTTGAATTTACTACCCAGAGTTCCAATTGTTCCACATTTACTACCTAGTTCTTTTAATATAAATTCAATAAAGAATACTACGGATGTCTTGCCATTGGTTCCAGTGATTGCAATTTTTTTATTAATATTACTGTAATAAAAACTATATGCTGCAGACGCATATTCTTTTCTTACATTGCTAACCAATATTATTGGTATACTTGTCTTAATTTTATTTTTAATTGAAGTGATAATTGCTGAGGGGTTTTTTTTTAATGCTTCTTTAATATATTGATTACCATCAATATTTGAACCTTTGATTGCAAAAAACAAGAAATTTTTTTTTACTAGTCGACTATCACTTGTAATACCTTCAACAGAAATTTTTTTTGCCTGTATCCTTGATAAAAGGTTTAGTGTCATTATTGTAATGAAGTATTGATAAGTAAGTTATTGTTATTTAGATCATACTTATTATTTATGGCTAAAATAGGACCGATACGATCGATAATTTGCTTAGAAACTTTAGCGGCGTTATAACCTGCATATGTCCAGTAAAAATCTTCTTCAACGCCTCTTGGCCTATCAATTACTGTCAACAATACATATTGAGGCTCATGAATTGGGAATGCTGCTATAAAAGAAGTTAACTTATGATCTTTATTATAAATTCCATTTTTCGTAGTCCAAGCAGTCCCTGTTTTACCACCAACTATTAATCTATTCTTACTTTCCTTAAAAGCTTCTTTTCCAGATCCTTTTAATACCACCTGTTTAAATAAAAATTTCATTTTATCACTTGTTTCTTTTGAGAAAATTTGGTCTAAATTATTTTTATAATCTTTATTATCTTTTTCAAGAGTGGGTTGAACTAAATATCCACCATTTAAAACTGCAGCCGTTGCAATTGTTAGGTGCAGAGGTGAAATAGATAAGCCATATCCATATGAAATTGAGTCAGTGCTAACAGGTAACCACGGATCTGGTTGCATTGGTGTGCCTAGCTCTGGTAAATTTAGATTAACCTTACTAAAGAGTCCCAACCTATCTAAATAGATTTGCTGAAGATTTGTACCTATATCTCTTACCATTTGAATTGTTCCCACATTTGAAGAATGAACAAAGATATTTTTTACAGAACATTCTTTTTGGTTACATGGTGCATGAACATCTGTAACTCGATTTTTACCAACTTTTATTCTCTTTGGTACTAGATATTTTGTGCTGAGATTAAATATATTTTCCTCTAATCCAATTGCGGTAGTAAATGTTTTCATTACTGAGCCAAATTCATAAATACCAAGTGTATTTTTATTAAAATATTTTCCTTGGCTTTTCATATCTTCTACAGGTTGATTGGGGTTAAAGTCAGGAAGTGAAACAATTGAAATAATTTCCCCAGTATTTATATCCATTAAAATTCCTGATGCTCCAAGTGCCTTAAACTTTCTTATACCTTTTAACAATTCATCTCTAACAACATATTGAATTTGAATATCTATTGATGAAATAAATTGTTCATTATCTTTATTTAATTTTCCATTTAACGATTTTTCAATACCTGCTATCCCAATATTATCTATATCAACATCTCCAATTATATGACTAACTAACTCATTATGTGGATATTTTCTTAGATACGATGGCATTATTTCAATTCCTGTATCAACTGTATCATAGACTTTCTGTAAATATTGATTTGAGATATTTCTTTTAATCCAAAAACTTGAGTTGTTATTTGCTCTTTGAGTTAAGATATCCTCATTCAATTCTGGAAAGATATATTTAATTTTTTTAATAAAAACATCTTTGTTATCTATTTTGCCTGGTATACCTCTAACGCTTCCCAGCCTAAGGTTTGCAGTTAAAGGAACATTATTTCTATCTAATATATTGCCCCTCGCTTCAGTATAGCTTCTGTTTATGTCCAGTGTTTCAGTTGGATTAAATAGATTTACTTCAACAATTCTAATGGCAACTGCTAGAAATATTGCTGTAAAAAATAATGATGCTAAAATTAATCTATTATTAATTTTAGTCAAAAATATATTTGTTTTACTTACATTTTTTTCTGAATAAAATTTATCTTCATCGTATCGATGAGTAAATGCAAAACTTTTTTGATTAATATCTATTCTTTTTTTTCCACTATACCGTTTCATTGCTATCTAATTATCGTCCTTCATTTTTTTGAATTATATTTGTATTTACATTATACATTTCATCTAAATCATTTTTATATTTAGGAGTTAATATATCTTTGTTAATAACTACAAATGTTTGATTGTAACTTTCTAGAAAATACTCATTAATTTTCGATCCAAGGTTAATGGGAGATATTATATGATCCCATTCAATCTTATACATATCAAAGGTCTCTTGCTGCTTGTATAACTCTAATTGTAATTGGGAAATATAATTTCTCTTTTGAACAGAAATATTTTTAACGATTGAAATTCCAATTACACCTAAAACGAAAAATATTATTAAAAATACTTTAAATAAATTTTTAGTCATTTTTAATGAAACTCCTTGAATCCAATATCTTCTAAAGTAAAATTATTTGGTTCTGTTAATGTTTTTTTTGCATATCTTAACTTTGCAGATCTTGCTCTTATATTTAAATTAATTTCATTGTCAGAGGGTTTAATGGCTTTCTTACAAGGGATCAACGAAGCTAAGCTTTCATTCTTAATTGTTGGTAAATTTTTATAACTTGAACTATCTATTCCAGATGATTTATTAAAATAGTTTTTAACAATTTTATCTTCTGTTGAATGAAATGTAACAACACATACCTTCCCATTGACGTTTAAAGATTTTTCAGCTCCTACTAAACCCTCAAATAATTCGTTAAATTCATCATTTAAATATATTCTGATTGCTTGAAATGTTTTAGTTGCTGGATGTTTTTTGTGATTAAATTTTTTCGGATTTGCTTTTGAAACAATATCAGCTAACTGAAGAGTAGTTTCAATTGGGCTTAAAGAACGTTGCTCTATTATAAACTTTGCAATTCTTCTTGATTTTCTCTCATCGCCATAATTGTAAATTATATCAGCTAATTCCTCTTCCTTAATTGAATTAATAAATTCAGCTGCAGTTACACCATCAGAGCTCATCCTCATGTCTAATGGTCCTTCTTTATTAAAAGAAAATCCTCTACCTGAAGTATCTAATTGCATAGATGAAACACCAATATCAAACACAAAACCATCTACTTTACTTATGCCCAATTCTCCCAATACTTCTGGAATTTGACTAAACTTACTTTTAATAAAATTGAATCTATCTCCATATTCCATTTTAAATTCATTAGCTTTAATTTTTACGCTTGGGTCTTGATCTATTGCAATTACATTGCAATCACATGAGTCTAGTAACTTTTTTGTATATCCTCCCCATCCAAAAGTTGCATCAAAATATAATTTTCCAGATTCAGGGCTAATAGCATTAATAACTTCACTTAATAAAACTGGATTATGACTTAAAGATTTCCCATTCATTTACTCTGTCGTCTTAGGAAAGCAGGAATTTCTAAATAATCATCATCAGTTTCTTTAGAATGACTTTCAATATTTTCATGTTTATCATTATTTAAAGTTTCGCTTGTAGTTGAAAATAAATCAGGTGCATTATCTTTGCTAATATCACTTTCTATTTCGTTAGTGTCTTTGGAATCAGAAATAAGATCTATAATACTTGTATAATCTTTATCCTCATTTTCTTCATTAGACATATCTAATTGAGGTGTAAGTTCATCAACAAGGCTTTCAGTCTCTATTTCTTCGGAAGACTCGGTTATTACACTATCTTCTTCTGAAATTATTTCTTCTTCATACTCATCTTCAATTACTGATGGCATTTCTATAGCCTCTTCTGCTAATCTAACTTCTTCTGCTTCAGCTGCTATACGTGCGTCTTCTGCTAATCTAACTTCTTCTGCTTCAGTTGCCATACGTGCGTCTTCTGCTAATCTAGCTTCTTCTGCTAATCTAGCTTCTTCTGCTAATCTAGCTTCTTCTGCTAATCTAGCTTCTTCTGCTAATCTAACTTCTTCTGCTTCAGTTGCCATACGTGCGTCTTCTGCTAATCTAGCTTCTTCTGCTAATCTAACTTCTTCTGCTTCAGTTGCCATACGTGCGTCTTCTGCTAATCTAGCTTCTTCTGCTTCAGCTGCTATACATGTATCTTCTTCAGCTTTCATACTCACGCTCGATATTGATGCTCCATTACTGTCAATACCAACAGTGCTATTCATTGTATTTGTAACATTTAAATCAACAATTCTTCTTCCTGGGCTAATTTGTGGCCCTAATCCAGTTGCTACAACTGATACTCTAATTTTACCTTCCATTCTTTCGTCAAAGATAGACCCAACAATAACATCAGCTTCAGGATGCACTTCTGCCCTTATTGCATTTGTTACTTTGTCTACTTCAAATAAAGTTAAGTCTGTTCCTCCAGTGATATTAATTAAAAGACCTTTGGCGCCATCTAGTGAATAATCATCTAATAATGGATTAGCAATTGCAGCTTGAGCACAATCAACCGCTCGGTTTTCTCCATCAGCTTCACCAGTCCCCATCATTGCTCTGCCCATGTTATTCATTATTGTTCTAACATCAGCAAAATCTAAGTTAATGAGCCCCGGTACTACCATTAAGTCTGTAATACTTCTAACACCGGCATGTAGAACCTCATCAGCCATCGCAAAAGCATCGTTAAATGTAGTTTTCTCATCCGCAACTTTAAATAAGTTTTGATTTGGAATAACGATAGTTGTATCAACTAGACCTTCTAGTTCTTTTAAGCCTTGTTCAGCAATTCGCATTCTACCCGCACCCTCAAACTGGAAAGGTTTAGTAACGACTGCTACAGTTAATATTCCAAGTTCTTTAGCTACTCTTGCAATTACAGGCGCAGCACCTGTACCAGTGCCCCCACCCATACCAGCTGTTATGAAGAGCATATTGGTACCATCAAGATGTTCCATAATTTCATGCTTAGTTTCATCAGCGGAAGATTTTCCAATATCTGGATGCGATCCAGCACCAAGTCCTTTGGTTATTTGAACACCAAGTTGAATCTTACAATCACTTCGTGATTTAGATAAAGCTTGTGCGTCTGTATTTGCCGCAACAAAATCAACACCAGCTAAGCCAGAGTCTATCATATTGTTAATAGCATTACCGCCTGCGCCACCAACACCTATAACTGTTATCTTGGGCTTTAATTCTTTTAATTCTGGAACACTTAAATTTAAAACCATGGTACTTTTCTCCCTGTTAAGTTGTTTAGTCGTTATTCCATTTAAGGTTCGCTAAACTTTCTTGCGACTGCTTAAATGTTTTATTTTGGAACTCACTATATTTATCTGGATCCCACATCTGAAAAGTTTCACCCATTCCAACAAATGAAACTCTTTCTTTAATGCTTGCAAACTCAATCAATTTATTTGGAAGTATGACTCTACCCTCAGTATCAAATGACAACTGATGACTATCTGCCAATAGTGATGTTGAAAAAGCACTTCGCTCAGTAGAAAAAGGTCCAAGTGCATCAATTGTATCACTTAACTTTTTGATGCGATTAAATCCACAGCCTTCAACTGAATTTAAAACTGGAGATGGGTAACAAATCATTCCATTGAAACCACTCTCCTCTAAAACACTTCTGAAACTAGAAGGTACGGACACTCTGCCCTTAGCATCAATTTTATTTATAAAGGTCGATAAAAATATCATTACATTCTCAAAAAATTTAACTATCAAAACAATCATCAAAACTACCTGTATTGGGTTAATTTGGGATTGTATGGGATTATGTGGAATTTTATGGGAAAAGTAAATAACTTTTTTCATTTTTTTTAATAAAATCAATTACTTATAAAACAATAACATTAAGATAGTAAAATAAGTTTATGAAATACTTAGATAATTATGCCAGATAATTTATAAGCCGGGTTCTGTATTTTTATTGCTAAAAATGACGACCATTCATCTAGTTTTGTTGTTACCAACAAAATCATGCGATCAACCCAGTTATAGCCAAGAATAAACTATTATAACTCTATTAGATCTTGCTCCTGGTGGGGTTTACCATGCCATTTCTGTTGCCAAAAATGCGGTGAGCTCTTACCTCACCATTTCACCCTTACCCTTTCAGGCGGTATATTTTCTGTGGCACTTTCCCTAAAGTTGCCTTTGCCGGGAATTACCCGGCACCATATTCTTGAGGAGCCCGGACTTTCCTCTCGTTTTCACGAGCAGCCGTCCAATTATCTGGCACGACTGTAATCTAGTATTAAACTATTTAACTGTCAATGATCGAGACTGAAGCTTTATGAGCTCTTTCAGATATCGAGGTAAATTAAGGTTATTGCCTTTTATCTTTAAATCAGAAGAACAATAGTGTGATTGAAATGCATAAAGAACAAGAAGAGTTTGCTTATCCATAAAACCATTAATTTTTAACTTATATCCAAATTCTTTTAATAATAACTGCAAACTTTTGATTTGTTTAGAAGATATGTTTTGAGTGGATTTAGGCTTTAATAGTTTGGGCATAATACCGATATTTTTATTAAATAATCTTCTCCATGGAAATTTTGGCCCTGGATCAATTTTTCTATCCGGCGCAATATCTGAATGCCCTAATACATTAGAATTTAACACGCCATGTTGAGCTTGTATTTTTTTAATCAGTTTTTCTAATATTAATATTTGCATATTACTAAATTTTTCATATGTTCCTGCAACTCCACTATTCTGAAGCTCTATACCTATTGAATTTTTATTTAGATTCTTATCATCCTTCCAGCTTGATATTCCTGCGTGCCAGGCAATATTTTTCTCCTTTACTAAAGAATAAATCTTACCTTGAGGATTAACTAGGTAGTGAGAACTTACCTTATTTTTTTTATTCAAGAGATATTCAAGAGATATTTTTGTGGAAGGTAAATTTGTATAATGAATTAAGATATACTTAATCTTTCTTTTTTTTCTTACTTCAAAATTTGGAGATAGTCTTAATATATATTTCATAGCCTTGGCGATATATCGGCACTTTTTTCTCTTACCATAACTATGCCTACTCCTATCAATGTCATTGAAGCACCCAATATTATTTTAATATTAATACTTTCACTAAATCCATCAAATATTTCAAAATGTGAAATAATAAGAGAGTTAATAATTGCAAATATAGGAACTAGTAGAGTTAAGGGCGTTATTTTTGAAACATCATATCTTGTGATTAAATAATAGAATGTTGCGTGGCCAACTCCTGTAGCTATTAAGGATGTAAATATTACTGCGCCCCAAGCAATATATGAGGCATTGATAATGATATTATAATGATCAGTTTCAAATGTTAATGAAATTATACCAAGCATTATCGTGCTGGCAAAAGCAAGCCAAGCCTGTAAATCAAATGCCTTGATATTTTTTAGTTTTTTCATAAATATCATTGATATTGACATTGCAGTTGCTGCCAATAATGAAAAGTAAACTCCGTCTAAATCACTAAATATTGTGGGCTCAAACATTAATGTGATAACACCAGCAAAGGAAAGAAGTATACCCAATACCCTTCTCCAGCGAATAATTTCTTTTAAAAATATAACCGATAAAATAGTTGAGATTGGTATTCCAAGCTGCAAAACAATTGCTACTGATGAAACATATTTAGAGCTATCTAGAGCAAGATAAAAAAAACCGAAATGAAGCCCACCCCCCAAAGTAGAAATAATAAAAATATTCATCATTTGTCCTTTATGAATTTTTAAAAAAGGAATCAAAACGATCGCAACAATCAAAAATCTTATTGTTGTGAACATAAATGCAGGAAACTCAGTGACCCCTACTTTTGCAGATATAAAGGTAGCACCAAATGCGAGGTTCATAATCATCACTAAAATGACATCTTTTGTACTCAAATAAACCTCAATTTTATTTATACATTATATATAAATTATGTTTTAAAAAATTAATTAAGATATATATAACATATATATTATGAAATCGAAATTAGTCTTATTTATTGTTCTTATCTCTTTTGTAGCTTCTGGATGCACCTCAGTATCAAAAGATCAGATCTTAGCAGAGTCTATTGTCACACAAAAAGTCTCTGATCCAATTGAATCAATTAATAGAGTAGTTTTTTCATTTAATAATGTTTTTGATAAATTTGCTGTTAGGCCGGTATCTATTTTATATAGAGGAATATTACCTGAGTTTGTTCGTAACCGTATTGCGTACTCTTTAAATAATTTAAGTATGCCAATTACAACTATTAATAACATACTGCAATTTGAGTTTGGTAAGGCTGGAATATCCACCGCCAGATTTGTAATAAATAGTACTATTGGAATTTTAGGATTTTTTGACCCTGCTTCATATTTAGGACTTGAGGTAAATTACGAAGACTTTGGTCAAACTTTGGCTGTTTGGGGCGTACCTGCTGGTCCTTACCTTGTGCTTCCTTTCCTCGGCCCATCTACACCTCGAGACTTTACAGGTTTACTATCTACATCTTTATTAGATCCAACTTATCAGCTAGGGAATTCAGCCAATCGAGATTTATTTAGATCATACAGAATGGGAGTTGGAGTTATAAACTTTAGATCAGAAAATATTGAAATATTTGATGATCTTCAAAATAATTCAGTTGATTATTATGCTGCGGTAAGAAGTTTTTATAACCAAAGTAGAAATAGTCAAGTTTCGGATAATCTTGAGGTAAGCCCTTCAATAAATCAGGATAACTTGTTTAATGATTTTGAAGAATTTGAATTAGATGATACTTATGTTGGACCAGATGTATCAATTAGCTATCCAGAGTAAAACTATGCAAATAAGAAAAATTCTAATACTAGTTTTATCTTTCTCTTTACTGAGTACGTTTGCTTTTGCAAATTTTAAAGCTGAAGAAAAATTTGTCTCTAATTTTGCTGATAATGCTATCGGTATATTGGGCAATGAAAGTTTAGATGTTAATCAAAAAAATCTTCAGTTTACTGAGCTGGTTATGTCATCAATTGATATGAATTTAATCTCTAAATTTGTACTGTCAAAATATTGGAAAACAGCTTCTCAAGAACAAAAAGTAGCGTATCTGAATGCATTTGAAGAATACTTCATTTCATCTTATGCTAATAAGCTAGATCAATACTCTGGTGAGAAAATTATTATTGTCAGTTCTGATGCCGCTAAAAAATTTGTAATTGTAAAAAGTAACATAGTTAGAGATGGAGCTGATACCCTTAAAATAGAACTAGACTGGCGTCTACTCACAAGAGATGGTCAAACTAAAATTATCGATTTAAGTATCGAAGGCATAAGCCTTATTATTGCGCAAAGAGAAGAATTCCAATCATTTTTAAGTAATAATGATGGCAACCTAGATGCCCTAATAAATAAACTAAGATCTATAAATAATAAAAGTTAACTAAATATTAACCTCTACCAGTTCCTTTTCTCGATCTAAGAATTTATATTCCATCTTTACTGTCTTAAAAACCCGATCAACTTCATCGAATATATCTTGTGGATTAAAGTCTGCACATGAATATACATCAAGTTGCATCAACCCTGGCTCATTTTCATCCCAAATATGAAGTGCAATATGACTGGTTTCAATAATAGCGACAGAAGTCATGCCTTTATTACCAGAATCATTTACATAAGTAGTGTACGGACCAGCTAAAAGTTTCATTTCAATCTTTTTTATTAATCCACGTACCCAATCAGAAATCTTATTTAAATCTTCTTCTTGTGGACACCAGCCAATATCAGCTCTTACTATTAAGTGTTTATGTTGTTGTGTCATTAAAACCTCCAGTTACAGAGGCATTCATCGCAGGGAATACCTTTACCTGGACATTCATTACAGAGAATAACTACCTGAAGTAATAAATTAACATGATTCAATTAAAACAGGTATATTAAATTATGACTACTTATGTAAAAAAAATACACATTGATAAAGAGACCAAGAAAAATATTATCCTCGCTGCTAAAAACTCAAATGGTCCTGGGCACCACTTAATTGAATTGACAGATACTCTTGAAATATCTCAATTTAGACTAGTTCATAAGAAGATTAAGTTAATAACTTTAGAAGATACAGGTATGAGTGCCAAGATTGAAAAAACTAAAAAAGATGGAAAGTTACATTACAATTTGCTTAAAATATTTAAAAAAAATTCCTAAATAAATTATTAGAGCTCTTGGGAAAAAAACATTTCTACATCCCAAATACTTGATATCTAATTAACTACAGTTTTGGACTACAGCTCTCTCAAGTGCATTAACTTCACCTTTTACCTCAGCTAGTTCACCAGAAACATCGGCACCAAAAATTGAACCAACAGGAAGTAGTAGGAAGAACACTCCAATAGAATCTCCAGTTGCCGCATTATTTTGTTTTCTTGTCAAAGCATTTTCAGCTTGTCTTTTAGTCTTTAAAGTAGCCTTTGTTTCTTCACAAGACAGCGATTTATATTCTAATGCAGATACATTTGCTGGAGCGATAGAGTTTGCTCTACTTGCACAATTAGCAAATAACGAAAAACTAAAAAGAATTATTATAATATTTTTAATCATTTGAATTTTACCTTTTTAAAATTATTTATATATATCTTAGGGTATTAGTAATAAATTGATATACCTAGAATATAAAAATACTACTACAGGTAACTTGATGATTAGAAAAAAAGATAAGGTTTTTATGGAAAAAAATAAAGGTACAGTTCTATTTAATGAAAAATGTAGTGTTTGTAACTTTGAGATACAACATTATAAAAAACGTTCAAGCTTGCAGTATACTGATTGTAGCAACATGGATGATAAATATCTAAAAGCTCTCCATGTTCAATTTGAAGACGGCAAAGAACTTATTGGTGTAAGAGCTTTCATTTACGTATGGAATAACACCAATGGATATAAATGGCTTGGTAAATTAATAGGCTTACCAATCATATTTCAACTATCTCAGCTTCTTTATGCAGTAATTGCAAGACTGTTGTTTTGGCGCTTCAAAATATTTAATTAAATCTATTTTTTAGAAAATTGATCCCACATATTTTTTGGAATACTATTGTTTTTAATAATAGTACTGTAAATATCAGCGCTCTTTCTTGGTATGCGTTCAAAATTATTTTCATAATCAACTTTTACTAATCCAAAGCGTGCGGTAAACCCTTCAGCCCATTCAAAATTATCAATAAATGACCAGTGCATATAGCCACGAATATCTACCCCACCATAATTAATTGCATTCCATATTTCACGTAAATGAGTGACGATAAATTTCTGTCTTCTTATGTCATCCATTTCACTATCTGCCATACCATTTTCTAAAATATAAATAGGCAAACCATAGCGTTCATGGGTATCTGTTAAAATATTATAAAAACCATGCGGATAGATCGCCCAATCCAAATCATTTACCATTTCTGTTTTATCTAATGGATCATTAAAATGAATTTGTGGGTTGGCTAAATCAAAAATATTAGATTCAACGTAATAACGACCATAATAATTTACCCCAATGTAATCTTGTGAACCTTTAAGACCTGGAATTGTGACTTCATAATCAGTATTTGAAATCTTTAGTACCCCAGTATTAATTGCATCAAGTACATCCCAGATAAATGCTTGATCAATTCCAGCCGCCGTAAGTCGATCCAGTGGTGCCCAATTACGCATCGGCTCAAAAGCTCTAGTATGTTTTGCTATTCCAACTAAGTTATCTTGATTATTGTCCTGGCCATGAGCATGAATTAATTGATAGGCCAAAGTATGCGCTTCTAGTAAACTTTTTACAACAGGGCCAAGTGCAGAAATATCGCGTTGTTCTAAAGGTGGAAATATACCCTCCATATAGCCATTAAAGACATAAACCATTGGCTCATTGAGTGTGCACCAGTTATTTATTTGAGTGCCATAATTTTCTAGTACTGCACTCACAAATTTCTCAAAATGCTCCAAGGCATCGTCTCTCTCCCAACCTCTTTGACCATTCTTTTCATCCCAGAACCATTCAGGTGTTGAAAAGTGAAATAAAGATACAAGAGGTTCAATATTTTTATCAGCAAGTGAGTCTAAGATTTCTTGAT
>Ga0209709_10000962_pt1 | contig 27132 bp, 1 predicted proteins | sample ArcticOcean_MG_C_2_FD_187435 | JGI IMG/M metagenome (GOLD analysis project Ga0209709, IMG submission 187435) | Marine microbial communities from western Arctic Ocean - ArcticOcean_MG_CB4_136 (SPAdes) (version 2) | ecosystem: Environmental > Aquatic > Marine > Oceanic | place: Arctic Ocean...
TGGTCCCGGGAGACGCAGAACTTCTGCACCGCTCTGTGTGCGGCCTACCCGGGCATGGAGATGACGGTGCGGCTGTCGGAGCGGCCGCCGGTCTACGTCTACCCGCACTTCCACGGGCCGCACGTCCACGCGACACACGAGTACCCGCACATCTCCACGAGTGGGCGGACGATGATGAGCTCGGAGACGTCCTACGCCCTCGTCCGGCACCGCCGCTGGGTGCACCCGGACTACCTCGCGCTCGACGACGGCCAGGTCTGCGAGCGTGTGGCGAAGCGGATGCGGGTGCAGCAGCGGGCCGCGGAGCGTGCTGCCGCCGCGGAGCAGAAACCTGCGCCCAAGCCGATGATTCGGGACGATGTGTCTGTGGCGTATGTGGCGGACGCTTCCGCCGGCGGAATGCCAACGCTGACGACGCACGTGTCGTCGGCCGCAATGCTGCGCAGCAAGATTTCGAGGAACACGGAGCTGTTCCTTAAAATGGTCGGTAAAGACAGTAGAGGGTGGCCTGCAACGCATAACAGCTGGAACCAAAGCAGTCACGACAATTATTTCAAGCAAACAGATTTTTCGTGCGGCGGCCTTGTGTGCGAAGAAAAGCAGAGCGGTCGGCGAGCAGGGTGGTATTACACGAGGAAGGAAGAGTGTTTGCGGTGCAAGATGGGGGTGGCGGCCGTGCCGGAGCTGATGCGCCAGGCGCGGGCGGTGATGGGCGGCGACTGCTGGGAGGACGGGCTCACGCTGACGTTCGACATCAAGTACGCGGGACCGGCGGATCCCCGCGTGAACGTGCGTGTGACGCGGGGAGAGCCCGTGCCGCCTGTGGAGGCGAAAGCCGAGGCGGAGGAGGTCGAAGGGCCCACGGTGGAGGGCGTCGGGGACGACGAGCTGTGAGGCGCGGAGGTTGGGTGCAATACATTTCTGGTGTTTTTATGTTCTGGTCTGCCGTGCGAAGTCTGGTCCAGTGCGTCCGCGTTCCGCCTGCGCAAGTTGAACAATGAGCAATGTCACATCTGCATTAGGGCGCGCTCACACGTGCGATGATGACTCTTCTCTCGCGCTCGCGTCCTCGGGCGGACCGTCCGCGCGCGCGAAAAACCTGTCGACGGCGGCGTCGATGGCCAGCAGCGGTGCCCGCACGATGCGCACGCCGGCGGTCACGGCCTTGTGGCGCGCAGCCCGCGCAATCTGCGCGAGCGACCACTCTCCGGTGTAGCCCAGCCTGTTGAGCGCGTCTGCGACGTCGTACGCGTACACAGTCATGTCTCCTGCCGCGCGACGCACCCGGCGCTTTTCCGGCTCCTCTTCGGGCAGCAGCGTTTCGATGACACTCGCCGCGGCATCCATGATCGTCGTGTACACCTGCCTCGCGTCGGGGACCAGGCACTCGAACAGCTTCTTCAGCACCACGAAGACGAGCGCGCACCAGATCACGCTGCCGGCGTGCACGAAGAAGCACATCCCCATGGCCGCCGTCGGGTGCACTGTCCGGCCGTAGATGCACTCCTCGTTGATGATGCGCGGCCGCCGCCGCGTGTCGCCGTACAGCATGGGGCTGTACAGCCAGTGCGACGACTCCGAGGTGCTTTCGTGGACCGCGCCGAACTCGCTCACGGTGCAGGCGCTGCAGTCGGCCGCCCCGGTCGCGCCGGTGAGCCGGCCGTCGGGCGTCCGCGTCGCGCGGGCCACGCAGCAGCGCGGGCAGTCCGTCGCGTAGCGCGCGCGCGCAACGCTCTCGTCCAGCTCCGCAGCGCCCGCCACGTGACAGAGCGACGCGAAGACGTCGGTCGCCTCGCAGCGCGGGTAGGTCCAAAAGTTGGTGAACCAGTTGTCCGGGCTCACCTTGTCCGACGTGATCGAAGACAGGCCCACGAAGCGCAGCGGCGTCAGCCAGTGCAGCCCGTGCGCCGCGAGCTGCATGGAGTAGCGCCAGCCGTCGCCGATGACCGCGGCACCGGGCACGATGTGCGCGACGATGTACCGCATGCCGTAGTGGCTCGCGACCAGCGTGTTCTGCACGCGGCTGTAAGTCGACTGCCGCAGCGTCAGCGTCGGGATCGGCCAGCCTTCCGCGACGCGCAGCAGAGCCGTTTCATCCGTCACGAGCGCCGAGTAGGCCGGGCAGCTCAGGTGGATCTCGAGGTCGGTGTCGTTGCAGTCCGGCCGCAGGTCGCCCGCGGCGTCGGCCTTGTAGCGCCGCTGCGGCAGCGGCTGCGCGCACGTGAAGTTGATCTCCTTGTCCAGCAGGTACTGCCGCACGTCCACGTCCGCCAGCGAGATCGTGGGGATCTGATACGGGATGGACGGGAAGCACATGTGCTCGGGGGACATGTACAGCCAGCAGAGCACCACGTTGTACAGCGCGTAGTTCCAGGTGTTGCCAAAAGTCAGCGAGAACTCGGTGTCCGACGGCTGGTCAGCGAAGTCGCCGCACACGCAGGTCTCGCCGGACGCCGCCCCGAAGTTGCCCATCACGTTGTCGTTCCGGGGCCGCACGCACGGGCAGGTGAAGCCGCCGCCGGTGCCGCTGGTGTACGACAGCCGCAGCGGCGAGAGCCAGTGCACGGTCGGGTGGCCGAGCACCGGGTCGATGCGCGTCTCGCCGGCGTTGACGTACGGCGTGCCGCTGGCGCCGCCCACGCCGGCGCAGTCCCGGCTCAGCCCGGAGAACACCGCGTCGTGCGGGCAGTCCGGCGAGCTGGGGACGGTCGTCTTCAAGGTGCACGGCGACGTCGCGACGTTGGACGCGCAGAGGTTTTCCCGGGCACTCGCCGCGCTCGCGCCAAATTCGCCGCCGGCCACGCCTGGCAGCGCCCAGTCGTCGCCGGGGGCGGTGTGACCGAGCTTGCAGGCGGCCCATCGCGCCAGCTCCGGGGCCACCGAGAGGTCCTGCAGCCGCGCGTAGTACAGGTCTGTCGCGGACGGATCTGAGCTGCTGTGGTCGGTCAGCAGGTTCCTCACGACTGAGCTTGGATCGAGGCGGTGCGCGTCGGTCTTAAACTTCATGAAGCCGCCGGAGCAGTAATCCGATTCGCACGTCGAGCGCGGGAACCTGCCCTCGTTGCTGTACTCCTGAAAACCCTTGGTTCCTGTCGAAAACTGGTGGCCGAAAACCCCAGAGCTGCAGTCGTGCTTCGGATTCCAAAAGTGCGTCTCCAGGTCCGCGAGCAGCCGCTCGGCCAGCTTGCGCTGGGTCTCCTGGGCCGCGGTCGGGGGCAGCCCTGAGCTGTTCACAAAATGCGGGCCGTCGGTGCACAGCTGGGCTCTGGCCGAGGCCTGCGCCGTGCCCGACGTCAGGATGGCAAAGTCGCAGTTCTGCGTGTCGCAGTGCCGCGTGTGCTCGCAGTCGAGGTCCGACTGGCAGATGTCCCGGCCGCGGCCGCCGCACGTCGCAGGCCGCACGTAGCAGCCCATGCACTGCGAGCAGCCCGTGCACTCTGGCTTGAGGGTGATCTCGGTGGTGCTGTGGAACGCCAGCGCGTCCACCAGCTCGCAGGGCCCCTTGCCCCACTGCTTCTTGACGTTGCCGATGTTGCACTCCTTCGACAGCGCCGCGGCCACCGCAACGTCCAGCGTGACGTGCTGCGGCCGGTCGGCGCCAAAAACGCCGGCGATGCTCACCAGTTCCGCGGACCGCAGGTTGTCGGACACGAACGTCTCCACCAGCCGCCGACGGTTCGCCTGCGCGGCCGGCGACGTGTCCGACGTGTCCGTCATCTCGGTGTGCAGGCTGCGGCGCATGTGCCGCTTGATCGCGTGCTCCGTGAGCTCCTCCAGCCGCGGGTGCACCTTGCGAGAAAACTCCGCGCCCTCGACGCCGCGCATCAGCAGCGCCATCTTCTCCACCGTGTGCGACGCGTAGTCCGGCCGGGCCAGGCGGTGCCCCATGCGCTGGTGCGGCGCGTGCCGCATCAGCGTGTTCACGAACATGTACTGCGTCTTGGACAGGTTCTTGGTGATGATCGCGCCGGCCTCGTGGTCGTGCGGGTACAGCCAGCTGGCCCACTCGGCCGTGTGGTTGTCGTGGTCCTCGTAGCGGTAGTGGTCCGGCGCCATCTTGGACAGCACGCCGCGAACCACGCGGCCCCACGGCGTGTGCTGCGTCGAGTCGTGGCGGCCGGCGCGAAGCCCGTCCGGGTTGGTCCACGGCTCGCCGACGATCTGCACCCCCATCGCGTCCAGCGCGCGGGCCTTGACGTCCGCGACCGCCAGGAACGCCCCCGCGAGCTGGTGCACCGTCTCCGGCCCGGGCGCGCTGCCGAGGTCCGGCATGGAGAACACCCGGCCCACGCTCTCGGCCAGCCGCGGCAGCGCCGTGCGGGGCTGCAGCAGCTCGCGCAGGCTGCCGCTCGCGCTGCCGTTGAGCTGCCGCAGCGCGCGCCGCCCGGGGTGGTCCCACTGCGCCTTGTACGCCTCCGTGAGCCGCGACATCTGGTCGCCGCCGAGCTGCCCCACCCCCGCGCTGATGTGCTGCGCGAGGCTGGTCACTGCCGGGTACGTGCTCTCGAAGTGCACACCCTGCGCGCCGACCACCTCCGTGACGAACGCGGCCAGCGGCTGCGCCTCCTTGACCAGCGCGCTGGCGTCCGTCAGCGACGCCGCGATCATGCCGCGCACCGTCGCCGTGCTCCCCTCGCTCGGAGCGCGATCCAGCCCGCCGGTCGCGCGGATCACCGCCGCGGACAGCCGGCTGCGGACCCACGCTGCCTGCCTCTGCTCGGCGGCGCGCAAGTCGGCCGCCACACGCCGCGGCCCGCGGTGCCGCGGCGGCGGCGGCGCCGCCGCCGGCGGCGGCGGCTGCGACTCCGCGGCGGCCGGCGGCGGATGCTGCTGCAGCTCCGCGGCGGCGGCCGGCGGCGGATGCTGCTGCCAGCGCTCGCGCGCGCGCTCCATGCGGGCGGCCGGCGTCGCCGGCGCGCCGCGCGGCGACAGCGTCTCGATCAGCCGGCCGTCCTCGCGCCCGCCGCTGTCGAGCGGCGGCGCCAGCGGCCAGTCGCTGCTGGCGCCGCCGGCCGCGACGTCGAGCGCGTCCTCGTCGAGGCGGCGGCGGTGGTAGCCGGGCCGCGCGTACCGGCCGGGCGCCGGGCCGGACGGCTCCGCGGGGCGCTGCGCCGCGGCCAGCCGCCGCCGGCACGCCGTCTCTGCGACCACGTTCCGCCGCCGCGTCTTGAGCAGGCTCGGGTACCAGCCGGGGTCGTGCGGCCGCCCCAGCAGCCGCGCGTGCCGCTCGAACATCGGGTAGCCGGCCACCACGTCGGTCGAGTTGATGCCGTACCGCTCCAGTGTGGACACGAAGTGGGAGGCGAAGCCGTCGGCCGTCTCCCGCTTCTCGGCTCGTTCCGCAGCCTTCATCTGCTTGGCCAGCGGCAGCGCGCGCGTCGCCGACGCGGCGACGACGTGGTCCAGCAGCCGGGACGCGCCGGCGCTCGCGGCCGAGAGGTCGATGCCGAGCCCGCGCAGGGCCGCGAGCGGCCCCGAGGACGGCGGCTCCTGTTCCGCGCTGCCGACCAGGTGCCGCGTCGCGCACATGTACCACGCCGCCTTGTGCTGCATGCCCATGTTGTCGGGCGCCGCGCCGCCGCTCACGGTCCCCGAGTGGTGGAGCAGCTCCGCGCAGCGCTCGTCGGCGGCCGTCGCGTTCTCGCCCGGATGCACGAGGCCGTGGCGCACCGCCAGCGCGCGGCTCTGCAGCGGGTCGGTCACGTGGCCGAACTGCGCGGCGAACAGCTCTTCGTCGGCCCCGGGGGCGGCCGCGGCGTGCTGGAGCTCCTGCGTGCTCTCCTGCAGCACCGCGAGCGTGCCCCTGGCCTGCCGCTCGACGGCGGCTCGCGTGGCCTGCGCGGCTTCGCCGGCCGCCGCGCTGTCCGCGTCGTCGTCCAGGTACTGCGGCGGGCAGCCGCGCGGCGGGCGCGGCACCGCGGCCGCGGGCGCGGGCGCGGGCGCGGGCGCGGCCGGGGCGCCGCCGGCCGACGGCGGACCGCCGGAGCCGTCCCAGCCGCGCGCCTCGGCCTCGGCCTCCTCCTCGGTCAGCACGCGCAGCTCGTCGTCGTCGTCGTCGTCGTCGTCGCTCAGACGCCGGCCGCCCGCGGCGTCCGCGGCGCCTTCGTTGCAGGCCTCGGGCGGCGCGTGGCAGCAGAAGTGCGAGACGCCGTTGGTCGGGAGGCGGTGCGCGTCGCTGTCGTCGAAGCAGTTCGGCACCAGCAAATTGCTGGCCGGGTCCAGCACCTGCGACGGGCCGCAGCTGCCGTCGCGGCGGTGCAGCGAGGAGCAGCAGGCGATCACCCTCGCGCCGTGGTAGTGGTGGCCGCCGGGCGGGAAAGCGCGCGGCAGGATGCCCGGGTGCGTCGCGTTCACGGCGGCGGCCGCCGCCGCCGACAGGTGGTACAGGTACTTGCGCCGCGTGTCCCCGTGGTCGGGCAGCGTCGCGCCGTCGCGGTTGGTGCTGGCCAGCTCGCTGTCGCGGAACGACTCCGAGGCGTCGCACGTGACCCGCAGCGCCGCCGCCGTGGCGGCGGCGGCGGCGGGGTCCTTCAGCCGGGTGCGGTCCGCGTAGCGCGAGAACATCCGCCTGTTCGCCGGGCTCATGGCGTTCGAGCCGCAGCTGTGCATCTTGACAGCGCGCGGCTCCAGCGCCTGCCACCAGCGCGAGCTGCACGCCACCGTGTTGCCCGCGAAGCCGCGGCCGCGGTCGGACAGCGGCCCGGCCGGCGCGTGCTCGCGGTGCGGCAGGTCCGGGTTGACGCGGTAGCCGTCGCAGATGCAGTCCTCGTACGACGCGGCGTCCGGCCCGCACGCGTTGTAGTCGGGCTTGGCGGTCGTCACGCCGACCGGCAGCTCGCCGCCCGCGGGGTCCGCGACGACGTCGACGCCCGCGGGCGGCGCCGGGGCGCGCAGGCTCGCCCCGCTAGCGCCGTCGGGGGTGAGCAGGTAGGTCTTGTGCGCCTTCGCGGCCCACGTCGTGCCCGCGCGCGGGTTCTTGACCCAGTTCCGGGAGTCCTCGCCCGCCGGGACATTGCTGCGGCACGAGCACCAGTTGATCTGGTAGTCCATGCCGTTCTCCGTGGTGGTCGGATTGTTGGTCGTCCCGGACAGCACGATCTGCGCGTACTCCTTGCTGATGCCGAGCACAGCCCGCAGCGTTTCCACGGCATCCGCCGCGTCCTGCTTGATGACCACGTCAGCCGGCTGGTCCGCGTAGCTGCTGTTGAAGTCGAACTTTGACAGTGTGCTACCGTTGCTCGCACCCGGGTAGCTGCGGGTCGCGGGTTCCGCGGCCAGCAGCGGCATGAATGACGAGTACACTGCCGGGTTTTTTGTGCGAGCCACCCACGCCGTCGTCGTCGTGCGGGTCAGCCAGCCGTGCGCGGCGCCCGTCAGCGCCACGCTGTACATGCCGGTCGGCAGCAGGGAGGCCCCCGCCGTCTGCAGCGGAAAAATGAGTTGCGACAAACCGGTCCCGTACGTGCTGGCGAAGCGCCAGGCGGTCACGTCGGCGCCGCTCGACATCTGCATGTACAACTCGGGCGAGTCGCCGCCGTTCAGGTTGTCGATGTAGAGCTGCTCGACCACCGGCAGCGACAGGCTCCACGCTGCCCCTAACGCTGCGTCAAAAAAACCAGTCTGGTTTTGCGCTGCATGCGCCGCCGAGATGGCAATGTTGAGGGTGTCTTTGAGGGTCTGCGCGCTGTAGTGGTAATTGTCCGCGTTGATGGCGAACACGAGATACTGCGGATTTAAGTTTCCATCCGTCCAGTACGCGGGGAGGAAGTCCGTCTGCCCGCTCACTTTCCACTCGAGCACGAGCGAGGCAAACCCAACCCCATCCCTGTCGGCGGTGTGGCCGTCGCGACGCACGAGCGCGGAGTATGCTAATTCTGAGGCGGCCGCGGAACCCAAGACGCGCTTTCCAGGGTTTGTCAGCCGCGCCCACAGAGGTGCCACGGTGTTTGCGCTGACGCCGCCGTAGAGACCGGACCGCCACGGGCCGTTTGTCAGGGAGTGCACGCCAAAACGCGGCATCGAGGGTGTCCGGGGTGTCACGTCGATCTCATATTCGTTGGCACTGTTGAAGTTATGTGTGCTGCCCGTCGCCGTATAAGACGCCAGGACGGTCTGACGGTCCCCGACGTAGAACGTCTGCATGTCCGGGTCGTGCGGGCCAAGCGGCAGCCACGGCCGGTACTGACCGCAGTTCGGGAACTGCGTGTTGTTCCACATATTGACGCTGCTGCCTTGCGCGTGAGAAGTCCGCCGCAGCGAGCCGCACAGCCCGCCCCCGGACGTGCTGAGCAGAACCGCGGTGTACGCGTAGTCGCCCATGAAGCGCTGACTGTAGTCTGGCAGCCCGCGGTAAACGCTCGTTGTGACCTGTTGCGCACCAGACACTCCCTGGGCTGGAGGGGCGTCGGTCAGTGTTCGACTTAACCCTGAAAAAGGTGCTTGCTCCGTTCCGAACTCCCAGCCTTTTTTGCCCAAAAACCTGCTCGTGTCTTTGCCGTACACAGGTTCGCCACCGTACATGTTTTGGCCCAACCTGACGGAAAGCTGCTCGGTATCAGTTCTTTGCACGTCCACGCAGTCAACCACAGTAGTCGGCGGCGCGACGTTCTGCCTTGTAGAGCACGAGTCGCGCATTTTACCCGCTTCGACAGAGAACTTCCAGCCGTTGTCCCCGGCCGCAAATAGTGGCAGCACCGCGCCGAATCGCTGCTCCCCTTCGGCGAGGTCGGACAAGTCCTGGAAGTTGAAGTTTCCATTCTGCTGGCGCCGACCGCGGTCGGAAAAGGGCCAGAAACCGGCCAGCTCGTCCTCATTGATGTTCGCGCTCTCGCGCTCCTCGGCCCACGCGCCGTCGTAGTAGCGTTTCACCTCCGCCTCCTCTGGCGCGGAGTGCGTCAGGTGGGGCTGGTCGCGCCAGAAGGACAGTATGGCCGGGTTGCCGAGCGGGTCAAGCGCCGAGGGGCGCACGCCGATGGCGTTGCCCCGACACCAGCCGATGGACTGAAAGAGCGTCGCCGCCAGGCTCAGGTTGTTCGCCAGCGCAGTCAACCCAGCAGCGCTGATGTACGGCCGAGCGCCGCGTTGTACGAGCAGGTCGGCAAAGTGCATGCGGCACGTGGTGTTTTTTAACCGGGCGAAATCGGTGGCGGTGGCGGTCTGGTTGTCGTTGTCGCTCTGGCCGTACACGAATGGTCCGTGTATTGGCCGCCATTGCAGCCCGTACGGGTAGAAACGCGGCGGGCTGAAAGCTGCGCAGCTCATGTCGCGGGCTCGCAGCGCTGCGTGCGGCAGGTCCCCCGTCAGGTACACATCGCCTGTCTCGGGGTGCTGCAAGCCGCGCGTTGCGCTGTGCAAGGCGATCTCGTTGATGCCCTGCTGCACGTACGAGTAGCAAGAGGGGTGCGTGCCGCCTGTCCGGCAGGTTCGCATACCGGAAAGGGCCGTAGAGGAACCGTCGTCGCCAACGTCGTCGAACTGGCAGATGTTGTCCGCGCAAGTTTGGCCTAGGTTGTTGCTTTGCGCCTTCGCCTTCACTATTTCTCCGCGACCGCGGCGGCCAGCCGTGCCCACGTTGACGGCGAGCGAACCGACGAGCGCCGCCGCGATCGCAGAGTCCGGCACAGTAAACATTGAGTCGATGGTAACCTGCTCGAGCTGGTGTGGGCCTGGTGCACCAGAATATGTTTTTTTGTAGTACATGACGTCCTCCGCGGCCACGTAGGCGTCCAGACCGAGCCCCTTCAGTGTCGTGGTCTGGCCGCCCGCGTCGTACCGCATGTTGGGCTCGAGGATTTCGGGAGGCGGCTCCCAGTCGGTCTTCCAGGACCACTCGCAGCGCTCCACGTGCTCTACGAGCGTGTCGTAGGCGCACGCGAAGCAGGTGCGCTGGTCCCGGATGCTGTCAAAGGCCGCGTCCCTGGCACCCCCGCAAGCCTCGCGCAGCAGCTCAAGGCAGCTGTCGTGGTTGGCGGCCGCCGCCGGGTCGCGCAGGTCCACGGCAAACGAGTACGCCGCAGGCCAGAGGTCGTGGTCGTCCTCCGTGCCCCAGCCACCGTCGAACAGGTCGGACACCTCCGGCATCCGCGCGATGGACGGCGTGTGGAGCTGTCCCTGCGCCGACAGGTCCGACCGCGGCCGTCGCGGCGCCGTGGACGGGTACCACAGCGCGCCGCACAGCGAGGGCAAGGCCTCCGCCATCTCTCCCGTGGGGACCGGCTGCTGGCAGCCGCCGTTCCGAGTGTTAGACGCCCGAGCCTTCTCCACGCCGCTCAGCGCCTCGATCTTGGCCACCCGGCGCCGGCTCACGACGCCGAAGGCATGCGCCGTCTTGTACCAGTCGACGGACGGCGACGCCCGCTGGAAGTCCCAGCTAGGCAAGTCAGGGCTGTCCGGGTCGTCGATGCTTTTCACCGCGTCCAGCACAACCCGCGCCAGCACCGTGGCGCAGTTGTCGACGCTGTCGGAGTCGCTCGGACCGCGGCCGAGCGCCGTGGTGCTGGCAAACACGCTCGCGTGATAGACCTCCGCGGCGTCCGGCGTGAAGCTCGGGTTGAACATGAAACCGACGTCGGCGCTCACCGCCCCGAGCGGGTTCCGGGCGCGCGCCACGCTCAGTGCGTAGGTCGCCGGGCAGTTCTGCGGCTCGCTCGCGTCACCGTTCGGGGTCGAAGCGCAGGGCGGGCTCGGGGACGGCGTCGCGGTCCCGGTTGGCGATCGCGTCAGCAAACCCGCGGTCCCCTGTCTTCGTTCGACACTATATGTTGTCTTCTTGCCGTCGAGAATCGAGTTGGCATGCAGACTTTCTGGTGTGTCGCCAAATCCGGAGTAGATATGTTCGGTGTAGTCAAGTTTGTCGTACTCGGCCATCGAGTAGGTAAATTCTGGTTCCCCCAACAAAATCTCCCGCGGCCGGACCTTTGGCGTGAAAGCCCCCGGAGGCTGCGAGTAAAAGTAGAAGGCGTCTCGCAAGCGGTCGTCCGGGAGCAGCACGTGGGAAGAGCTGTTGTGCCCCTTGTGCCGTCTCGTCCCGGGCGCGTAAAGATGCAAACGCTGCGGCATGCCGCGGTACGCCGCCTTCACGGAAAGCGACATCGCTGGCCCCCGCCGCATGGACTCCAGTGCGCCGATGCCCTGCGAGGGGTGCGGCGCCGACGGGGTCCACGGTGGACCCGACAGGTACCCGGAAAAAGCAATCTGCGGCTCCAAATCGGTGATGGCCATATTCCTACCGATGACAGAGAGAGAGAGCTGGCTGCTGAAGACGAGGTCTTTTGCTGCCCAGGCCGGGCTGTTCTGGGTGTAAACGCGGAGGAGAATGGCAGCGTCCGATGGCATGCCGCTATCGGCACTGCGTAACCTGCAGCTCGGGAAGTGAAATTTCTCTGGAATTCCTTCAGCGTCCCAACCCTCATATTTGCTTGTCGTTGTCGTTGTTGGCACCCAGCACGCCCGACCGCGCGCGGCGTCGAACGTGCCGTGCACCGCCATGTCGAACCCAACGGCCGTGGCGTACGGCAGCGTCAGCTCGTCGGACAGCGACGTCGGGTGGTCGCCCTTGGCCTGGTTGGCCATCTGGTCGTGCAGGTCGATCGGCTCGCTGTACGGCGTGATGAGCTTGCAGAACGAGCCGTCCTCGTCCTTCGGGGTGTAGGGGCCGTCGTAGCGGCCCTCGATCGGCCGTCTCTTCTGCTTCGCGGCCAGGGTCGCCAGGATGCTCTCCGTCAGCGGGACCGTGGGTTGCCCCGCCCCGTGCGACAGCTGCGCCGCCTGCATGCCCGGGGTCCACGCCACCGCGGCCAGCAGCGTGTCGGGCAGCGCGTCGTCCCCGATCCGAGAGCCGCAGTGCGCCTCGCTCGCCGCGAGGGATACGCCGTGCACCACGTCGACGCCGAGCGCGCCGCTGCAGGCCGCGCCGCCCGCGCCGCCCGCGTACCCCACGAACGGCTCGCCGCGCCTGTACGGGAACGCCTGCCAGCCCGTCTCGGGCCGCACGCACAGCGCAGGGCAGCGGTCGGTGTAGTTGGCGCCCGGGTCGGTGGAGTTGGCGCCCGGGTCGAGCGTGCCGTTCTGGCGCGCGTCGAACGACGCCAGGTCGCCGTCGTCGAACCAGATCTGCACCGGGTCCTCGAACGGCTGCGCGCCGTGCGGCGCGTCCCGCGGCACCACCGCGCCGTCCGCGCCGTACGCGGTCGTCTCGCTGTACCGGTGCAGCGCCCACTGCGGGTACACGCACCGGCGCCGCCGCGCGTGGAACACGCAGTGCTCGGCGCTGCACTGCGCCTCGCTGGCGTTGCCGCGGCACAGCGTGTGGTTCGGCGCGTGCACGAAGCTCGCGCCCATGCCGCCCTGCCAGCGCCCGAACCTGGCCCAGCTGTACTCGCGCGTGGCGCCGTGCGCCGTGATCCGCGTCGCCTGCAGCGACCCGGGCGCCGCGACCGTGCCGCCGTCACGCCGCTCGCCGTAGCCGCGCTTGGACTGCATCACCAGCTCCCTGATCTCCCGCTGCGCACCCAAAGGCTGGTTCGCAAAGTTCTTGCCGCTCGGCGCGTTCAGCGTCATGCGCACGCGGTGGCCGCGCTTCTGGCTGTGTTCCGGCGCCGTGGTGCTGCAGTCGCACTGCTGCGTCGCGGCGCCGGGGGACGCCGCCACGCACGCGCGCACGCAGGCGCGGAGCGACTTCCCGACCAGCTCGCCGTTCTCGAGCGCCCCGTCCGGCCCCGCTCGCAGCGTCATGACGCCGAACGGCAGCCGCACCACCGTCAGCGTCCCGGCCAGCGTGGTGCCGTTCGGGACGCTCAGGTAGTCCTGCTCGCTGGCGGACATCTCCGTCGTGCCGCACACCGAGTACGCGCTGCTGTCGGTCGCGTACACGCCTTTGCCCCTGCCCTCTTGCGGCAGCAACGAGTCCACGTAGCTGCCAAAGAACCGCACCTTGGTGCCAGGCGCCTCCGTGGTCAGGTACCGGCACTGCCGCACCTTGCGGTCCGACGAGCCGACGCCCAGCGCGCTCACGGAGCCCGCAGACCGCGCGGCGCTGGCGAACAGGGTGCTGTCGACGAACGTTTCGGTGGCGCCGTCGGGGTCCGCGCCTACCTGGCCGTCCAGCCGCCCCAGCAGCGAGTGCTGCGTCAGCGAAGAAAAACGCGGGTCCTCCGAGTGCGGCGGGAACATGCCGCACGAGTCCGTGCGCCAGGGATCCTCGGTCGCCCGGTCGTACCGGTACGCCGTGCTGTCGCCGTCGTCCTCCTCGCCGGACGACGCGGACGGGGTCGCTTTCAGCATGAGGTACAGCTCCATCATGCGGCGGTACTTCGCGACGCACTCCAGCCGCGACTTCTCCAGGTCGCTGGAGGCGTGGGCCCACAGCACCTCGCCCTGCTGGCACGTCATGTTGGGGTGCGTCAGGCAGAGCGGCAGCCCCGTCGTCGCGTTCAGGCTGACCTCGCGGCTCCGCAGGACGCTACCTTTGCCGTCCGACCCCTGGCCGTACTCGCGCGCCACGAACGCGTACGGCCACCGCGCCGGAGAGCCGGGGTCTTGGTGCTGCACGGGCTGCGCGGGCAGCAGGGCGCCGGGGCGGTTGCTGCGATCTGCGTCCTCCGCGGCCTCGACAGCTGTCGCGCCGCTGTCGCTCCACTGCTCGCTGTCGCGGTCAAACAGCGAGTTCGGCAAGTGCATCTTGTCGGCCGCCGCCGCGTCCACGTCGATGTGGCTGAAGTGGCCGGCGGGGCAGTGCTCTTCCAGCGGGCGGCCGCCGCTGCCAAAGGTTGTGGTCAGGTCCAGCAGGTCGGCGTCGTCGTGCAGGCGGTGCCAATCGACCGCTGCGGTCAGCTGCGGCATGTCGACCGTGCCCAGACACTGCGGCACGCGCGTGCTCATTGTCACCCCCAGCGCTCCGGTGCCACTCACAGTGGCGGCCTGGGCGTCGGTTACCGCGCTCTCGCGCTCCCAGTAGTCCTCGTAATAGGTCGCTCGTCCTGCGCCACCGAGATCGTTCACGTTGTTAAAGCGGTAAAGGCAGTTGTACTTCGCGGACAGGTCGCCGCTCGGCCTGCTGGAGCCGCAGTCTAAGTCAGCGAGGTTGCTGCTGCTGCCTTCGACGGTCTGCGGCAGAGCCCTTACCTGCATCCGGGAAATAACCGGTGCGGTTCCTCCCGGGTAGTAATTTGCGGTGTTGAACTGGCGGTTCCTAATTCTGCCAAACGCTTCGTCCGCCAGCGTCACGCGCTGCGCGTTCGTCAGCCGCACCCGGTTCAGGTGCGCCAGCCCGTACGGCAGCACGCCGCCGTCCACGCTGTTGGGCTGCGGCGGGCTGCGCACGCCGCTGTAGTTGAGCCGCTGCAGCGCCACGACCAGCGGGTAGTGGCACTGCCCCGCCAGCAGCGGCGTCGTGACGTTCGCCGGGGGCGTGTCCGCGCTCAGAGTCAGCTCGGCGTCCGGGCTGTTCGCGGCGATCTCGCTCGTGCTCACCACCCGCACGTCCGCCGTGGCCCACGCGCTCCACCAGCAGCAGACGCAGTCCCGAAGCAGCTCCGCGAACTCGCTCTGCACGCTCTGCCGCGCCCCGGACTGGAAGTCGGCGAAGTCCGGGAAGCCCATCATCGGGTACCCGGGCGGCGGGGGCGTGGCCGCGGCGCTCGCAGCGGACCACGGCTGGCCGCTGCGCAGGCGGCTCACGCCCGTGCGCGTGCCCGGGGGGCCGACCACCGAGGGGTGCAGCAGGCTCCTGTCGTTCCGCACGGCGTCGTCCTGCGCGTTCGTGCGGTGCACGCCGCCCGGCCAGTCCGACTGGGGGCTCGTGTACTCCCCGACGAAGTTGTGCCTGTGCCCCTTGACGAAGCGCGGCAGCCCCGCGACGGTGGTCCGCGCGCTCGTCTTGTCCGTGAACACGCTCCACTGCCCCACGGTCTTGCGGCCGCGCCCCGGCCCGCCAGACTCGCGCGGACCGAACACCGCCGGCACCAGCCCGCTGCCGGGGCTCGCGCGCGCCTCCGCGTGCCCCGTCAGGGACGGCCGGTTGTGCACGTACGCCGCGTACGGCCCCTTGGGCGCGTTGCCGCCCCAGGGGTTCGGGTGCGCCATGCCCTGGCTGTCCCACAGCGCCTGGTGCGCGCCGTCGCTCAGGCCCATGTTGTACAGGCTGTCCTTCGTGTACACGTCGCGCGCGTGCGCGGCCGGGTCCGTCGGCGTCAGCCCCGTCACCGTCTCCACGCCGCCCCAGTCCGTCGGCACGCTCGAGACACTCGTCGCCGTGGACACACGGTCCATGTGCTGCCGCGTCTGCGTGACGCCGGCGGGCGAGGCGATGCCGTTGAAGAGCGACGGCGTCTCGCCGAGCTGCTCAAAGTTCGGGTCCAGCACGTTAACGTTCGTCGGCTGCGCCTTGGCGTTGTGCATGCGGTGCACGTCGACCGCGCTCATCATCTGCTGGAGCGCCTTGGGGCCGTACTGCGCTGTCTTCTGCTGCCCCGTCAGGTCGAAGCACGTGTCCGAGTCGTCGCCGCCGTCCTGCGTGTGGCAGTACCCCATGTAGTCCGCCAGGTCGGGCGCGAGCACCGGCTTGTTGCACGTACCCTCCGCCGCGCCGTTGCAGTGGTAGCACTTGCCGCCCGCTTTGTTGTTCTTCGCGCAGAAGCCGTAGTCCTGGTCGCAGCAAAAGTTGCACCAGTTGATCTCGCGCAACCCGCCGACGTTCGGCCCCGCCATGCCGATGTTGTTCACCATGTTGCTCCCCGAAATCTGCGTCGTCTCCGTGCTCAGGTGCGTCTCGGACGCGTCGGCCTTTCTGTCCGTGTGAACAAGCTTCTGCGAGCTCGTCGGCCCGTCCGTGTCGGCGGTGCCCTTCCACGGCGGCGGAGCTTTCGTCATCGTGGGGGTCCCGAAGCACTTCTGTTGGAAGTCAGGACTGTTAATCTTGTTGGTGACGTACGCGTTGTACGCGAATGCCCCGCCGAGCCCAACAATGTCCCCCGCAGCGAAACCGACAATGTCGATCTCGTTCGCCAAGGCGTGCCGCTGTTCAAACTTCTCGCACATATCAGGCCGTTTGTCTTGCTTGGCGTCGCCACGGGGCGGCTGGTAGGCCGCCGCATTCGCCGCGTTTTGTCTTTTCTGCGCCGCCTGCCCCTCGGGGCTCAGCTGCTCGTCGAGCGTTTTCGTCTCGGTCGGCGGCGAAGTGTTCGGACACTTGCCATTTTGCATCGTGCCCATGCTGCAGATCTTGACCGAGCCCACCTCCTGCATCGGCGGAACCCCAAACACCGTGTTCGTTGTCAGGAAGTTGTTGATCGCGCCGAGCGCCTTCACAATCGGCGAGACAAACGACCCCATGCCACCGATGCACATCGAGGAGCCCACGTCCTGCTTCAGCACCGCCGTGCAGTGGTCCCAGTCGCGGAAGCACGACACCGCGCCCCGGAAGATGCGCGCCATCTCGTCGCAGTCGTCGCAGCACTGCGGTAGCTCCTCGCCGTCGTCCGTGCGCGGCCACGCCGTCGACCAGCTCTCCGACAGGCAGCCGATCGTGGGGTCGTAGTCGGCCTCCGAGATCGTGTGCGTCTCGCCGCTCTCGCCCGGGCCGTCGTCCACCGTCGGCAGGCACGACGTCAGCGTCGCGTCGTACACCCCGGCCGCCTCCACCGCCTGCTGCGTCTTGGCGAACGCCTTGCACACCGTGCTGTCGTTCACCACCGGGCATTCGGCGTTTTTCACCGGGTCGTCGCCGTCGTCGTAGTCCGTGCAGAAGTGACCGTCGCTCGGGAGCACCGTTTGGATCGCCGGGTACATTCCCTTGCTGTCGAAGGCGTAGGTCGCATCATCGAGCCCCGCCTTCCGCGCGCCCTGCACGCTTTTGAACCACGCACCCGTCAGGTCCGACAGCAGCGTGTTCAGCGACAGCGTGTCGTGCAAACGAGTCTGGTCCGGGCCCGGGTACATCCGCTCGATCTCCTCCGCGAACGATCTGTACGTGGTGAGCACGGACGACTCCGCGTGGTGCGCCTGCAGCTGGGCGGTGCTGTAGCCCCAGCCGTGCGGCCCCTCGTCCCAGCCCGCCGTCCAGTTCGGGCTGTACACGCCGCCGATCACCCCCGACATCTTCGCGCACGACTGCGAGCGAACCGTGTTCCCGGCCGTGGTGTTGCCGAGCGGCAACGACGCCGGCGGCTCGAACATGCCGAACGGCGAGCGCGTCGGCGTCTGCTCCAGCATAATCGCCACCTGCGCCGGGCTGAACTGCGTGTGCATCAGGAACATGTCCGTCAGCTCGCCCACCGTCGCGTCGGAACCCGCGACCGACACCAGGTCGCTCGGGCTCGCGCCGATCGTGCCGGCCGCTGCACTGCTCACCGCATCGCCCACCTCCGAGCCGTCGTGGTCCACCGGCGACGCCAGCGCCGACGCGTCGGCCCGCATCGCGAACGTGCCGTACCGGTGGTACGCGCCGTGGCGACAGTCGGGCGAGCCCTCCTCCGCGCAGTCCTGCCGCATCCCCATCTCCAGCCCGCGCGCAAGCACGTTCAGGAACACCGCGTCGCGCGCGCGGACCTGCGCCTCCGTCGGCGTCTGCATCTCCACCTGCAGCGAGCTGTCGATCGTCGTGAACACCCGGTTCGTCAGGTCGTCCGGGCTCTGCGCCATCAGCGCCTGCACCTGCTGAACCGCCACCGGGTCGATCAGGTGCAGCCCCTTCGCCCGCCACTTGCGCGCCACGGCCGCCCAGCACGTGCTGCGCAGCGTCACATGCGTGCGCACGTCCGCGTCCGTGTCGCCGTCCACCGCCCCCGTCACCGCCCCCGTGCCCGTGTTCTTCGCGCTCAGCACAGACGTCGACGCGGCGTCCGCGCCCGCCACGTCGTTCTCGAACACCGCCATCGTCACCAGCTGGTACGGCAGGCTGCCCGACGTGCCCGCCGGCGTGCGCGGCGTGCCGAACGCGTCGCTGAAGCTCGCCGAGTGCGCGATGCCCTCCAGCCGGTGCTGCCCGAGCGCCGCGTACTGATCGCTGTCGATCTCGCAGCCGTTGTTGCCCGAGCCCGGCGAGACGTACCGGTACGCAGCCTTGGCCAGCGTCACGCCCGGAAGCAGCGTTTCCTCCAGGCCGTCCTCCAGCGCGTCCGCGGCCGTCCCCGGCGGCGGCGGCGCGCACGCCGCGTGGTCGGGCGGCCCGCGCGGCCCGTGCACGCCCTTCCAGTCCGCCGGGTGCCAGCGCGTCTCGTAAAGACCCACGGCGTACGCCTCGCGGTACACGCTGCCCTGCGTCACCCCCGCGCGCGTCAGCCCCCCCCGCGGCCAGCTGGCGGGCGAGTCGCTGCTGTTGGAACGCGGCGCGGCGTAAAGCACCGCCTCGTCCGACGCCGACATCCAACCCGCCGCGCGGTCGCGCTGCTCCAGGTTGTGCCGCACGCGGTTGCCCGCGGCGTCGCCGCCCATCGTGCGCCGCGGCGTCTTGCTCGACGTCGGCAGCGCCAGGTACAGGTCGATGTAGCACCCCGGCGGCACCGTGTTCATGTCCTTCACGTCCTGCGCCGTGCGCTTCACGATCGCCGCGCGCCGCGCCGCGCCCAGGTCGGGGCCGCTGAACAGCGCCGCGGTCGGGCCCGTCAGCAGCCTGTTCGACAGCTGCGCGTACTCCTGCTCCGCGAGATCAGCGCTGTTGCCGCCCGGCGCGTCGGTGTGCGGCGCCTGCCCGAGGTTCACCGCGCTCAGCGACTGCGCGTACTGCGGCGAGATCTGGTCGGCCGGCTGCACGTGGTCCGCGAACCCGAACATCAGGTTCCCAAACGTCCAGCGCGCAGAGTACTTGTGGTCGTTCGACGCCGGGCTCTGCCACTGCGACACCAGCCGCGCCGTTTGGTCCATGAACGAACCCAGAGTCTTGTACTTCTGCTCGGCGGGCGGGGTCGTCACCGCGATGCGGGCCTCGCTAAAGTCCTGCTCCAGCTCCGCGTCCCACAGCAGCCCCATGTACGCCGCCATCGGCGCGTTCAGCTTGCGCGTCCAGTCGCCGCCCGTGGCGTCCGAGTTGAGCGGGATGTTCGCCGCCCACCAGCGCGACATGCGGCCCTCGCGGGCCGGGTCGATGGCCTTCTGCGTCGACGCCATGCGGTTGTAACGCTGCCGGAGGTCGTCCACGTACAGCCCGAGCTCCGCCGTGCAGCCCTCCGACGGGGGGCCCCGCAGCAGCGACCGATCCGGCTTGGCCACCCCGCTGTAGCTGCGCTTCTCGATCGGGTGCAAAAAACCCTGGCTGCCGTGCGACACCGTCGCGTCCTCCGGCACGAAACCCGAAGGCGAGCTCGGAGTCCCCTCCGCGTCGCTCAGCAGCCCGCCCGCGTTGTGCGTCGGCGGCGGCACGTACGCCTGGCAGAAGTTACGCTCGTAGAAGTCACACTGCTGCTGGCTGTTGTACTGCACGCAGTGCTTGTGGTGGAAGTTCCACGCGCCGGGCTCCAGGAAGTAGTCCACGCCCGAGCGCATCGAGATCGGGACGCTCGTCGCCGCGCAGACCTCGTGCAGCTTCTCCGCCTCCTCGTTCGGCACCCCCAGCACGTCGCGGTGCCACATGGCCAGCGCGATCTGCTTGCGCGGCGGCGACGACACGTCGCGCCGCCAGTCCTCCTGGTATGTCGCGTCGCTGATCACCTTCGCGCCCGCGTCCGTGGACGCGCCCTGGTTCTCCATGTTGCCCAGCCGCAGGCCGTCCACAACCGCGAACAGGTGCGCGAACTCGTCCGTGCCGTGGTACGGGTTCATCATGTTGAACGCCGCCTGCAGCCCCGTGGAGTGCAGCGACGGACCGTGCACCCACGGGTGCGTGGCCTTGCGCCCCGGGCAGAACTCAGGCGCCGTGCAGCCGCACGGCAGCCGCGTCTGGCCGCCGCGATCGCGAAGGTGCTCCCACCACTCGTAGCCGTTCTTGTTGAACTTGCGCATGTAGATCATCTGACGCCAGAACCCGAACCCCGCCTTCTTCGAGCGGCGCGACTCCTCCGCCTCCGCGAACGGCATGCCGTGGAACACCGAGGCGTGCCGCGCGTAGTTCAGGTTCTCGCGCCAACGCATCGGGTACAGCGCGCTCAGCGCGCACACGTTCATGTTGGTCTCGCCGTTGGGCCGCAGGTTCGGCGCCTGCGACGGGTCGCATATGCCCGTGCTGCCGCCGTACGACAGCAGCCCCCCGGGCACAAAACCCGGCACCAGCGCCCCCGTCGTGCGCCCCAGCGTCTCGCGCTCCAGCCGCTTCATCAGCTGCAGCTCCCACGGCGCGAGCTCAAACTCCGTGTCGTCGTCCTGCGTCCACGGCCGCGCCTCCGCGTGCGCGCACGGCTCGATCTCCGGCATCGGCGGCACGCGCGCGCGAGAGTCCGAGCCGTCGTGCTTCTGCGCCGCCACGCCCGCAACCGCCTGGATCCCGCCGTCCGTCGTCACGTACGCCGCCGCGCCCGCGTCCACCAGCGTCTGCGCGCGCGCGCTCTCCTCGGCGTGCGGCGAATTGATCGCCGCCGACAGCGCGCTGTGCGCGTGCGCCTGCGCCTGCGACGCGGCGTCCACGTAGCCGCCCGGGTGGAACGTGCCGTGCTGACCCTCGCCCGGGAACGTCGGCCCCGAGTGGCAGTTCGTGCGCTTGTGGCCCGTCGGGTTGCCGCTCGCCACAAGCTCGTGCCCCGACGCCAGCACCTCCGCCGCGCGCGCGCTCTGCACCGCGCTCAGCCGCGTGTACTTGTAGACCCACGCCGTGCAGTAGCCGCAGCACTCCTCCTCCATCAGCTCGTGCTTGCACACGGGCTCCGTGCCCATCATCGTCGACGTCATGTAGCACGGCTGCCCGCTGCCGATGCCGCCGCCAAAGATCTCGTCCGACGTGGCCAGCAGGTCCGTCGACGGCCCGCTCTGCACCCCCAGCTTCGTGTTCCAGCGAACCGCGAACGCCTCGGCCGCAGCGCCCGCCTGCGGGCCCGTCTCCGTCGGCGTCAGCGTCATCTGCTTAGACACCTCCGCGTCCGCCACCGCCGAGGACGGCCCGAAGTTCGCGTAGCGGAACAGCTGGCTGTGCTGCCCGGGCTTCTTCGGCTCCAGCCCCGCGCCGCAGCAGCGGTACCGGTCGAAGAAGAACGCGCACCGGAACATCCGACCCACGTAGTCCTCCACGTACGCGATCAGCTCCACCACGTAGTTCAGCACCGGCGCCATGCACGAGCCGCTGCCGCACGTGCAGAAGTGAGGGAACGCGAAACGCTGCACCTTGAAGCTGCAGTACTGCGACAGGTGCAGCGCGTTCATCTCGCTGCTCCGGAGCTTGAGCGAGCCCGTCGGCCGGACAACGTCCGGCGCGTGAAGCTCGGGGTTCGTCTCGTAGTTCGGCCCCCCGCAAGGTTTGTCGGTGGTCACCCCGGGCTCGCCGCACAGGTCAACCTCCCAGAACGTCACAGCCCTGCTGTCGTCAAACATTTTTCGGCTCGGCACGCTGAGCGGCCGCGACAGCGGCCACGTGCAGCCCGGGTAGTTGCAGTTCCCGGTCTGCGTGTCCCCCTCCTGGCTGTCCGGGCCGCGCGCCTTGCAAAGCCGCACCGCCGTGCCGTTCCCCGAGCCCCCGCAGTCGCCCGCGTTCGTCGTCGTCACTCGGTACGGGCAGCACCCCCGCCGCATGTACTCGTCCACGACGCTGTCCGCCGGCGGGCCGCCGTTCTCGGAGTCCGCCAAACCCCGCGCGCAGCTGCCAAGCGACGCGCCGCTGTTCCCGTCCGCCAGCAGCGGCGACGGCGACTCCCACGCGCCCCCAGCCGCCATCACCTCGCGGCACCAGTCGCGCGAGCGCTTCAAAAACGCCTGGTCGGTGCACGGCGGCCCGCCGCCGCTCAGCGACGCCACCGTCACGTTGGAGCCGCACGATCCCACGTACCAGACGTGCACCGGACCCGCGTCGCCGTGCCGCGCGAAGTTGTTGCTCGCGTCGCTGTCGTTGGCAAACACCCCCGGGAACCCAGCCAGCGCGCCGTCCGCGTCGTACGACCCCGAACCCCCCGCCTGGCAGTCCCACACCTTCACGTCGCGGTGACCCCAGAAGTCCAGCGTGCCCACGCTGCTCGAGTCCACCGACTCCGTGCCGCACCCAGCGGCGCACTTGCCCCCCGGCTGCGTCGCCTGCCGGTACTCCGCGTCACCCTCCGGGTTCGTCGCGCTCGCCTCCAGCGACGCCGAGCGACGCGCCCGCGGCGAGTTCAGCGTGCCCACGTCGTGCAAAAAACCCGTGTCCTCCACCTCGCGGATGCACGTCTGACGGGCGTGCGCGCGCATGCAGTGAACCGGCGGATAGCCGTCTTGATCCTCGCCGAACCGCGCGCTGCCCGAAACCGGCACCGAGAAGTCGCCGCCCGCCTCGCACACGCGCTGCGTCGAGTCGTAGTGGTTCGAAGGCCTCGGGACCCCGAACGGCCCCGCCGTCGACGCCACCGTCTCGAACCCAGAGTTGAAGTAGCTCGTCTCCGCAGAGTCGCACGTCCACGTCGTCACCGGCCCCTTCCCAGAGCACTGGTTCAGCCCGTTGTACGACTCCGCGTACGCCTGCGTGTCCAGCTCGTCGTGGAACGGCCACACGTCCGGCAACTGCAGGAAGGTCTGCGGGAACGACACGCCGTCGAAGTAGCGCGCGCTGCCGTCCGCCGCGTTCAAGCCGTCGGCCCGCACAAAGTACTCCTTGGGCGACCACGGAAAATGCGGCGTCTTGGCTGCCGTGTGCAGCCCCATGGACGCGCTCCCGTTGGGAAACACGCCCTCGTAGCACTCCCGGTGCGTCGCGTTGTACACCCCGTCGATCGGCGCGTCCTTGTTCGTCAGACCCGGGTCGCCCGTCAGCGCCGTGCACACGCGCATCGTGTCCGCGCCGAACTGCGTGCGCTGCACCGCCTCGCCCGCCGCAGGCACCGTGAAGCGCGCAGGGTGCTGGCACTGCTCCTTCGTGAACAGCTTGAAGTCCTCGCAGCACGTGTACACCTCCTTCGTGCTGCCGCACGACCACTCGTTGCCGAACAGGCAGTCGCCCGTGTTCGTCAGAAACTGGAACGCCACCTCCGCGCCGTCCTCCGCGATCGACACCACCAGCGTCACCACCGGCCCCAGGTGCAAAAAAACCCACTTCGCCGCGTCGTACAGCGTCACGAACAGCGACGCCGCCACCTCCAGCAGCAGCAGCGCCGCAAACTCGAGGATGTCGTACAAAATGTCAGCCACGAACCCCAGCACGTCGATCACGCCGTACACCAGCGACGAGACGATGCGGTCCCAGTAGTAAAGCATCACAGATATGTCCGGAAACGCGTCGAAGTAGTCGCGAACCTCCTGCTTCACCGCGCGCGTGTCCTCCTCCGACGTAGCCCAGCTCGCCAGCGGGATCGCGTACTGCGCGCCGTCCAGCGCCACGCCGTCCGCAGTGAACTGCGCCCAGTGACCGCGCTTCTCGTCCGCCGTCAGCACGTCCGAAGGATGGTGAACCGGCATCTGCGGACCGCCGTAGTGAAGGAAGACATCCCAGAAGTCCTCCGACTCCGCGTGCGTGCCGTCCAGCAGCGCCGGAAGGTCCTCCACGATCTTGCTGCGACCGCCGTACTCGCGGTACACGGGGCTGTCCACGCTCATGAACGAGAACATGCACACCTTCAGGTCGATGTCCGCGAACGTCGTCCAGTCGCCCATCGTGCAGCCCGGAAGACCCTCCGACCCCGCGTCCGGCGCGAGCACCACCTCCACGATCTCCTCGATCGCGATCAGAAGCAGCCGCGCCCAGAAGAACACCAGCCGACGAAAGTTGTAGTTCACCCAGTTCCACATCGGCTGGAACGGACGGAAGATGTCCAGCCCAGAGTTGACCACCTCCACGCCCACGTTGTAACCCTCCTCCGCGATCTGCAGACCGAGCACCCCGTCGTGGAGCGCCGCCTCGTGGTTCGCCGCGGCCCAGATCAGCGGCGTCACCAGCAGCAGCGCGATCGCGATCACGCCGCCGTACAGCAGCAGCCACATCGCGAAACGCGCCAGGCCCCAGCCAGACGAAAATAAAAGACGCGAAAAGGTAAGCGGCAGCGAGAAAAACCATATCGCAAAAAGGACAAACTTCGACGAGGCGCCGTCGCCCTCCGCCATCGCCAGCGCGCTCGCGAACCAGCCGTCGCACAGCGAAGCAAACACAACCCGATGCTTATATACTGCGCGCGCCGTTGTCGCACGCGCGCTGTCCCAACGACATGCAAGCGCAAACACCCCCCCACATCGGCGCCCCCGCCATGCCAGCGCGCGGCCTCGTGACGCTGGACCTCACGGCAACCTTCGCGCTCACAGACGCAGCCAGGGACTGCGTCGCCTTCGCCGCCGACGGGCAGTACAGCGCAGACGACCTCAAAAACGGACTCTTCCAGCAGGTCGGCGTCGCCGCCAGCCTGCTCAGCAACGTGCGCGACAAGTCGACCAGCGGCACCGACACCTTCAGCCTGCGCGAACACGGCGCGAAAGCAGAAGTCAAACTCGCAGCCGTGCTCAGCGTCACCGCAGACGACATGCCCTTCCTGCTGGGCCTCGCCGTCAACGCGCAGCTCGTCGGCTCCGCCGCAGCCAAAAAAATTACAGGACACAACGTCACCGAGGAAAACCTCGTCGCCGTCGCAGACATCAGCAGCGCGGCAAACATCATGCTGCTCTGCATGCGCGCCGCGCCAGCCCTCGTCGGCTCAGGGACCGCGCAGCTCGTCACAGAGCCAGCGCCCCTCGACAGCTTCACTAACCTCGACGCCGAAACAAGAGCGCACATGACCCTCGCCATCACCGCCGACAGCGTCGTCGAAATGGCCACCGCAGGGTACAGCCTCGCCGCAGAGCTGCTCGCCGGAGGATCCATGCTGCCGCCCGACGCAGAGAAGATCCTCGCCGCCGAAATGCCAGAACTCGACTTCGAGGCGCTCAAGGACCTCAAGGGCGTCCAGCAGCAGCAGGTGCGAGAGATGATCCTCGCGGGCGGCGCAGCCGCAGAGGAAACGCTCAGCCTCGCCACCGCCATCGCAACAATCGGCGTGCTCTACGGCGAGGCCTTCCGGCAGCAGGAGTACACAATCGACACAACCGCAAAGTTCGCCGACTACGTGCAGACCCTGCTCGCGAACGGCAGGCTCGACGCGGACGCAGCCGCAAACCCGGAGGTCAAGACACTCCTCGGCACCTTCCTCAACGCAGCCACCGCAAAGACAATGACAGTCACCGACGAGACCGCACCGGACGTCGTCACCATGCCCAGCAGCGACACAGCCGACGGACGCAGCGTCTCCTACTGCATGGCCACAGAATTCGCAACAGGCGCGCGAGACCAGCTCCACACCGCCATGTACGCCGCCTTCGGCGCCGCCGTGGCCAGCTGCCCGAGCATCCGCGCCTACACGCGAGGCAGGGACACGAAGGAGCTCGCAAACACATTCATCGCCGCCGTAGAACGACAGACCAACCTCAACAAAAACATCATCAGCGCAATCAGCGAGGCCACAAGAGACCCGAACGCGCCAGGCTACGTGCCCACAGAAAAAGCGTACGACTACGACAGCCTGCCCGCGCTCGACGCGGCGCTCGCCGCGACAGAGATGCGCTACGACGAGGAGTACGTCAACTTCGCGCGGAAGCTCGTCGAGCGCATGTGCGCCAGAAACGTCACCTCCTACGTATTCGACACACACGTCTGCACCGAGATCGAGGCGCGCGAAGCCGCCGACGCCGCAGAGGAGGCAGGCATGCCGCGCACAGCAGGCTTCGCGGACAAAAGCAACCGGTCGCTCCTCACCGAGCAGCCGCGACTCGTCGCGCAAGGAGGATGGGGCACAGGCGGCACCGGCGCAGACTGCGAAAACGCAGCGCTGCAGATCGCAGCGAACCACAGCGCGCTCTGCCAGACCGCCTACCCCAAGCACCGCCGAGGCCTGCAGGAGCACCAGGTCGCGCTCGCGCAGCCCGTGAAAACAGCGAACCTCAACGTCTCCATCAAGCTGAGAAACGCAATCGTGCGCGTCGCGCAGTCCCTCGCCGTCGGGACCTGCCTCTGCACCGTCAGGGGCGCGCAGATCGCAGACGCGCGCGCGGACGAACCGCAGCCCGTGGGACTGCACATGGTTGGCTTCCTCACAGGCACAGGAACCGTCTTCCACCTCGCCAGGGAGGGAAAGCGCGACGCCGGCATGCAGTTCAACGAAATGTCGCTCAACTCGCCCAACTTCTTCGCAAACAGCGCCAAGCAGCTGCCCGAAGCCACCCTCTACGACCTGCACCTCGGCGTGCACAGCGACGACAACCTGGCAGACATCGTCAGAACCTCCTACAACCACAGACACAACCCCGCAGCCGTGCCAGGCGTGCAAATCGTCGAGGGAACAGGACCCGCCAGCACAGGCGCACTCAGCGACGCGATGTGCGACACCTGCAGCCCGAACAAAACAAGCGCCGCCGTCGCCCTGCAGCGACGCATGGCGCAGGCGCTCAAGGACGACCAGAGCGGCGCCGTGTCAGCCATCACCAGCAAGCGCCTCGGCCTGACAGAGGCGCGAAACGCGCAGAACATGGCCATCTACCTGCCGGCGTGCAACTCGAACACGATGCCCGTGAACCGAACAACCGTCACCGCCGCCAAAAGGGCGCTAGAGCTCAACACAGACGCAGGAGACTTCTACAAGGACGCGCTCTCCGTGTACATCAAGCCGATCGCAGGCGCGAGATTCGCCCCGCACATCGACCCAGAAACAGCCAGAGCGCGCGGTATCGACCCAGACTTCCTCGCCGCGCTCAACGACCCCGCCGTCAGGCTCGCGACCATCGACTCCTTCAAGGTGGGAACCACCGTCCGAGGCGCGACGCAAAGGGGCGCAAACATCGGTACCATCACCGCGCCAGCCACACCAGGCCGGAAGCTGGCGCTCTGGCCAGGACCGAGACTCTCGCCCAGCCTCACCGACAGCACCGCCGTGCAGCAGTACCAGCAGCAGCTCAACGCCGCCACAAAGCCCACGCCAGACACAATCGTCGGCGACACGGAATTCAGCGACAAGCTCAAGCAGCTCGCAGAAGACGCAAAACCAAGCCGCCAGAACCTGCTCAGCCAAACCACAGCCGTCG
>Ga0209709_10000964_pt1 | contig 27119 bp, 23 predicted proteins | sample ArcticOcean_MG_C_2_FD_187435 | JGI IMG/M metagenome (GOLD analysis project Ga0209709, IMG submission 187435) | Marine microbial communities from western Arctic Ocean - ArcticOcean_MG_CB4_136 (SPAdes) (version 2) | ecosystem: Environmental > Aquatic > Marine > Oceanic | place: Arctic Ocean...
AGCGCCTCGCCGTTGCCTCGAACCGCCGCATCGAGTCCCCCGGCCGAATGAATCAAGCCAGAATCGACGGGCCCCCGGCGCCATGGCTGGCCGCAGAGATCAAGGAAGCGACGAGACACGACTACGCAGACGTTCGAGCAGCCGACCAGTGAGGGTTGGGTCGATCAGCGAGCCGCCGTCGGCAACCACCCGAATCGATCGAACAAGTTCAGCACCAGCGGTGCGCTTCAGCAAGAAGCCGGCGGCATCAGCCCGAATAGCGGAGAGCAACACGTCGTCGTTTGAGTACGACGTCAGGATCAAGCACGCCACACCTTCGATGCGTTCCTTGATCCAGCGGCACACATCAAGCCCGTCACCGTCCGGCAACAGCAGGTCAACCAGCGCCACGTCGGGCCGGGTCTCATCGATGCGGCGAAGGCCTTCAGTAGCGGTGCCGGCTTCACCGACGACCTCGATGTCGTCTTCTCGCTGGAGAACGGCCCGAAGACCTTCCCGCACGAGTTCATGATCATCTAGGAGAAACACTCGGATTGTCATTTTCGGGTCCTTCGACTTCCTGTCGGTCGGATCCCTCACGGTCACCTGACCATGTCTTCGGGGACTGAAGACCCTGTTCTTGACGAGGACCGGTCAAGAGTCACTCGGGAAGAGTTCTCCGACCCATGGGGAGAGATGACTCCAGTCCCGACTCGGGTTGGGCCGGATGACCCACATTCCGCGCTACGACTCGCACTGAGTCGAGGAGCTCCCTCAGCAAGAAGATCGAGTGATCGGCAGCCGCGCTACTCGCGAAGCGAGTCGATCCACTCCTCCACCGACGCCGGCAGTGTTGGCACCGCCGCGATCACCGTGACCCGAGGTGACTCCAGTCCGAGGCGAGGGACCACCTCTGATCGGCGACCGACCCGCTGGAGCAGCAGCATCATCTCGCCGGTCGACGCGAAACCCTTGACCCGCACCACTTCGAGTGGCGCGGCATCGAGCCAAGTGGTCGCACGGTCCCGTCCCACCCGGGGTGGGACGAACGTGATCGACGAGTGCTCCGCGTGGGCTCGAGACGGTGCCTGGCCAGCAGCCCTCGGATGTAACAACATGTCGAGAACGACGTCAACGCTCTCGAGAATCGGAGCACTCGACGCGGCCGCCACTGATTCCTCGGCCGTGCGGATCTCTTCAGGAGACGCGATGTCTCGCCGACTCAAAACGATGAGATCAGACGCGGCCAGCTGCTGGCGCACGGTGTCGCCGACATACACATCGGCGAGCCAACGCGGCAGTGTCACCGCATCAGCCAGGGCAATCACCCCATCAAGATCGAAACGCGGGGTTCTCCCCCACTGGGCCACTGCCCACGGGTCGCCTACCCCGCTGACCTCAATGATCAGATGCTCGATCGCGGGCCGGAGCGCCGCGATGTCCTCAAGCGCTGTCGCCAGTCCGTCGACCGCGGCGCAACACACACAGCCGTTGGCGAGCGCACGGATTCCGCCCGTTGCGGGTTCGAGAAGCATTTCATCGATTGCGACATCGCCGAAGTCATTGACAATCACGGCGATCCGACGACCGTGGTCGCCATTCAGCACCTTATTGATGAGCGTGGTCTTGCCGGCGCCGAGATAACCACCGATCACGGTGAGCGGGATGCGGTCCGAACTCACCCGACCGACTGCTCGACGCCGTCGAGCATGGTGGACAGGACATTAATGTCGCGCAGACCTTCGGCCCCTACGACAAACGGGTCGGCATCGAGCGCGACGAAGTCCGCTCGCTTACCCGGGCTGATCGAGCCGACCTCATCGTCCATTCGGAGTTGATAGGCCGCACCCATGGTGATCGCGTGCATCGCCTGCGCGACATCGAGCCGTTCGTCGGGACCGAGCACTCGACCACTCACGGTCTGACGATTCGCCGCGCACCACGCCACGTGGAGTGACCCGAGGGGCGTGACAGAGGCGTCGCAGTGAATCGAGAGCGGGATGCCGAGTTCGAGCACCGTGGCCGCCGAATTCATACGGGCCGCTCGTTCCGGTCCGACAGTCAGATCCACGTGTTGGTCGCCCCAGTACCAGAAGTGGTTCGAGAAGAGGTTCGCGCACATACCAAGTTCGGCCATCCGCTCGTATTGATCGCGGCGAGTCAACTGGCTGTGCTGCACCGTGGTGCGGTGATCGGCGGGCGGTGATCCCGCCGTGACTTTGGCGAACGCGTCGATCAAGACGTCGGCTGCCTGGTCACCATTGCAATGCACGTGAAGCAGCAGCCCTGCATCGAGAACCGGGCGAATCCAGTCTTCGAGCTGGGCCGGCGGCACCAGCCACAGCCCATTCTCCTTGCCGTTGATATACGGCTCGGTCACCCGGGCCGTATACCCCTGGATACTTCCGTCGAGCACGAACTTCACACCCCCGAAGCGGAGTTTGTCCGTGGACTCGCCCCGGCGTCGGACCACCATCTCGGCAACCTCATCGAGGCTCGCCGGACCGCCCTGGCCGGGATTATGGAAGACCGAGACACGAGCGGGGAAGGCCGGGTCGTTCACCACTTGCTGCCACATCGTCGCAATGCTGTCGCTCGCGATCGGCCCGGAGCCGAGGTCAACCACGGTGGTCACGCCCGCATTACGAGCGAGTTTGCCGTAATCTGTTATGCCTTCGGGTGCCATCAATGCTCGGAACATGCCCGTGAAACCTTCCCCGGCAAGACTCATGGCGGCCGGTTCCTGCAGCTCCCCGATCGGGTGTCCGGCGCCGTCCTTCGGCACACCATCAGCCAGGGAGTCGGCGTTGATGTGCTCCCTCTCCATCAGAGCGGTGTTCACGGTGGCGAGATGAAGGCTCGCGTGGATCACAAAGATCGGCCGGGTCGATGAGACACGATCGAGGTGTTCGGCCACGAGGCGGTCGCCTGAGAAGTAGATCGGGTCAAGTCCCCACGCTCGAAGGGTTTCATTCGGGTCGTCGAGCGCGGCCTCCGCTTCTCGGAGACGATCGAGCACCGCGTCGAGCGTCTTGCAGCCGAGCCATAGCCGGCCGGCCGGATCTCGATTATCGAAGAAGCCCACATAGAGGTGGCGCCACATACCGCCGGCCATCGAGTGGGAATGAGCTTCGACGAAACCAGGAAGAAGGGTTGCCTCGGCGTACCGATCATCGACCGTCGCGTTGGGCAAGGCCGAACGGAGTTCCGCCAGCGACCCAACCGCCGTGATCCGACCCTCGTCTACGGCCACGGCATCGCCGGACGCGGCGGCATCGATCGCATGCAGGGACCGGGCCAGAAAGATCGTCGACATAGTCGGCGACCCTAATCCGTCAACCCAAACCCCACGTCTCTAAGATCTGTGAACGGAAACTGCACGTATAGGACCCGGGTAACTCGTCACAGAACGTCAGGCGGTCATTGGCAGGGGCTGACTTGGAGTTCAAATGTGGTGGGGCTGGTGGTGGTGTTGCCGGAGGTGTCGGTGGCTATGGCGCTTACGGTCACGAAGGTCACGCTGGCCGCGGTCTGAAACGTGCCCGATGGGAACGACAGGCTGCCGGTCCAGCTGGTGCCACTGTCGACAAGCTCAAGAGATCCCGATTTGCTGCCGCCCGTCCAATCCAAACGCACCGAAGCCAGCCCGACATCGTCGCCGGCCCACACCTCAGCGTTCGAAGCGGTGTCAGTGCCGCACGGCGCGGCGACGTTCGTTTCCCACAGGAAGATTGGCATCATCCGAAACGCCGTAACCGACGGCGGCCAGTGTCGGGCGGCGCGGTCGTCGTTGTGGTGGTCGTTGACGTTGTTGTTGTCGTCGTTGACATTGTTGTGGTCGACGGTGTCGTTGGTGGGAGAACCGTGGTCGGGACCGTCGGGGTGGCTGGGGGCGCGACCGATGTCGTCGAAGACGCCGTAGTCGTCGTTGGTTCCGTGGTGGTGGAAGTGGTTGTGGTGGTGGAAGTCGTCGTGGCGGGCTCGGTGGTCGTTGGACTCGTCGTCGTGACCACGGTGGTCGTCGTCTCCGGAACACCGACCTCTACGAGATCGTCGGTAGGCGCGGCAGTGATCAACAGGAGAGCGGAAGTCACCACCACTGAGAGAACGGCAATGATCCCGCCGACCACAATCACTCGCCGACGGAGATCCCGTGAGCCGGGGAACCCGTCACGATGCCATCGCTGCAACGAATTTCTGGGCCCAGGGATGGGCGAGGATGCCAGGCTCGCAGCAACGGAAGCACGGATCGCCGCCGGAACGCCTTGCACCGGCATGGCGGAGGCGAGACCGGTCGGGTCGAGTAGCCCCCGTCGGTTTCGTGTGCACTCATCGCAGTCGTCGACGTGGCGGCTGATCCGTTTGCGGTCGAGCGGGGTGAAGCTCCCGTCCCATTCGTTCAGCAGCTGATGCAAGTCGACACACTTGCCCCGGGCGTGCCGGGCAACAAGAAGGGCGCCGAGTGAGCGCTCCACTCGGTCGCGCACCCGCTGCACCTGCTTGTACGCGCTCTGGGTTGAAACGCCAAGTACATCGGCGAGATCGTCGCCCTCCAGCCCGTGACGCATATGAAGGTCGAGAACTTCTTGGTCGCCGGCGCTGAGACCGGCGCGCGCATTGGCGATCAACTCGGCGAGCTCGGCTTGCACCACCGCGTTCGTCATGTCGACGTCGACTGCTTCGTGAAGCCCGGCATCGGCCTGGGGCTTGGTGCGGGCTCGGCCGCGAATCCGCCCCCGGCACTGATTGCGGGCGATGCTGAAAAGCCATGGTCGGAGCCGAGACGGGTCGCGCAGCTGATGAAGCTTCTGCGCGGCGCTGAGGAAGGTGTCTTGGAACGCGTCGGCCGCGTCGTCGTCGCTGCGCAGGATCGAGCGGCAGAGGTCGTAGACCGAGTCGGCGTGGCGCTCGTAGATATCGCCGAGCGCCTGTTGGTCGCCCCCAAGGAATCGCGCGACAAGCGCGGCGTCATCAGCCATTGATGACCACAGTAGAGAGCGCCGGGAATGTCATTCACGGTTACCAAGACGCGTTGACTCAGCTTCGTGGACACTTTGTGCGTCGAAATCTGGGAAGGAGAGATTTGGGGAATTCAGAATTTGTTTCCGGAAAAGTGTCCACGGGTGTGGGGGCCGTTGATCAGGACGGATGAGAGGCGAACAATTTGCCTCCTCTTCTCAAACAACAAAGGAACAACAGTCCAATGCGTTTCACCAAGAACTTCACCCGAAAGAGCCTCAAGGCCATCGCTGGCGGCGCAGTACTCGCCGTCGCCATCCCGACGATCGCCATCGCCGCTAGCCCGTTCGACGACATCGACCCCTCAGCGTTCTACGCCGACGCCGTCGAATGGGCCTACGACAACAACATCACCACCGGCACCAGCCCCACAACCTTCAGCCCCGACGACAACGTCACCCGAGGCTAAAACGTCACCTTCGCCAAGCGCTACCACGACAACGTTGCTGCACCCGCGACCGCTCAGGCAGCCGCCGACGCCGCCCAAACCGACGCCGACGCGAATGCAAGCGCGATCGCGGCGTCGAAGTTCATCAACCTCCCGACGATCTTCAACGTCGAATCCGACGACTCAGACGCGCCGTGGGGCAGCAGGTTCTTCCATGCAACCGTGATGCTGCCACCTGACTACACGGCCGGGACGCCGATGACGCTTCGAGTCAACCTGATCGCGAGTGACGACCCGTGCGAGCTGAACCTCAGAGCCAACTACCAATACGTCTACCGCGATGGTTTCGGAAACCTGGACGACAACGGTGGTTCCGTCACTGGTGGACTCGCCACGCCGACTCTCGTCGAATTCGCGAGCACGACCGGGAGGGCGTCACGGACGGTCGACATCGAGATCGTCGCCCCTGGCACGATTCCCCTCGAGCCCAACGACGGCATGTCGATCGGGCTGTTCTTCGGGGGTACAAGCACGTGTGCTGATGCCCACGTCCATGCAGCCATGCTGCTCTACAGCTGATCAGCGACATCAGCGACATCAGCGACGAGCCTTCAAGGAGCTGAACGAAAAGCACAAGAGCCCCGGACCGAGGTCCGGGGCTCTTTCGTTCTCTCGAACGAGGCGTTGCGGCGCCTCTACGTTCTTGCCGGCTTTACGCCTGCTGAATCTTGATCTCGATATCGACGCCTGCGGGGAGATCAAGACGCTGGAGCGAATCGACCGTCTTGGGCGACGGATCCAGGATGTCGATGAGACGCTTGTGAATGCGCATCTCGAAGTGCTCCCGAGAATCCTTGTCCTTGAACGGACCCTTGATAACCGTGAAGCGGTGCTTCTCGGTCGGCAGAGGGATCGGACCCGAAAGGTGAGCCTGCGTCCGCTTCACCGTCTCGACAATCTTCTTTGTCGACTGATCGATGATTTCGTGGTCGTAGGCCTTGAGGCGGATACGAATCTTCTGTCCTGCAGCCATCGTCAGCCTTACTTAAGGATTGTCGTGACTGAACCGGCGCCGACGGTACGGCCACCCTCACGGATAGCGAACCGAAGACCCTCGTCCATGGCGATCGGATTGATCAGCTCGACGGTCATCTCGGTGTTGTCACCAGGCATACACATCTCGGTGCCTTCGGGCAGCGTGATGGTGCCGGTGATGTCGGTGGTCCGGAAGTAGAACTGCGGACGGTAGTTCGAGAAGAACGGCTTTTCACGGCCACCTTCCTTCTTGCTCAGGATGTAGACCTGCGCAGTGAAGTCGGTGTGCGGCGTGATGCTGCCGGGCGCTGCGAGGACCTGTCCACGCTGCACATCCTCTTTGTCGATACCACGAAGCAGTGCGCCAATGTTGTCGCCGGCCTGGCCCTGATCGAGCAGCTTGCGGAACATCTCAACACCGGTGCAGGTGGTGGTAGTGGTGTCGCGGATACCGACGATTTCAATGCTGTCGCCGGTATGAACCTTGCCCTGCTCAACCTTGCCGGTCACAACAGTGCCACGACCAGTGATCGAGAACACGTCTTCGATCGGCATGAGGAAGGGCTTGTCGAGGTCGCGCTCGGGTGTCGGGATGTACTCGTCGACCTGCGCCATGAGACCCAAGATCGCGGCGGCGGCGTCGGCGTCGCCTTCAAGAGCCTTGAGGGCGGAGACGTGCACCACGGGGGTGTCGTCACCGGGGAAGTCGTACTCGTTGAGGAGTTCGCGGACTTCCATCTCAACGAGCTCAATGAGTTCATCGTCGTCAACCATGTCGACCTTGTTTAGGGCAACGATGATCTGCGGCACGCCGACCTGACGGGCGAGCAGTACGTGCTCACGGGTCTGGGGCATCGGGCCGTCGGCCGCGGACACAACAAGAATGGCACCGTCGACCTGAGCCGCTCCGGTGATCATGTTCTTGATGTAGTCAGCGTGACCAGGCATGTCGACGTGGGCGTAGTGACGGTTTTCCGTCTCGTACTCCACGTGTGACACGTTGATCGTGATACCGCGCTCGCGCTCTTCCGGCGCGTTGTCGATATTCGCAAACTCCGTGAAGGTAGAACCTTCGACGTTGTCGGCGAGCACCTTGGTGATCGCTGCGGTAAGAGTGGTTTTGCCGTGGTCGATGTGGCCCATCGTTCCCACGTTGACGTGCGGCTTGTTCCGCTGGAACGTCTCCTTGGCCATAACTGTTTTTCCTTGTTCGTTCTTCGTAGGTGGGTTAGGAGACGATCATTCGCCGCGGACGCGGGCGACGATCTCTTCCTGGACGTTTGCAGGTGTGGGCTGGTACGAATCGAATAACATCGTGTACGTCGCCCGTCCCTGCGTGCGTGAACGCAGATCCGTACTGTATCCGAACATCTCGGAGAGCGGCACGAGTGCATTCACGACTTGGTTGATCCCGCGCTGCTCGGTGCCGAGCACCTGGCCGCGTCGAGAGTTGATATCGCCGACTACGTCGCCGAGATAGTTGTCAGGAGTGACAACTTCGACGGCGAAGACCGGCTCGAGCAGGGTGGGCTTGGCTTTGCGAGCAACCTCGCGATACCAGGCGTTACCTGCGATCTTGAAGGCCATTTCGGACGAGTCGACGTCGTGCGTCTTACCGTCTTCGAGGGTGACCTTGATGTCGACAGTAGGGAATCCGGCGAGCACACCATTGGTGATTGCTTCCTGGATGCCCTGATCGACCGGCTTGATGTATTCCTTCGGAATATTTCCGCCGGTGACCTTCGACTCGAATTCGTATCCGCCGCCCGGGTTGGGGGCGAGCGTGGCGGAGATCACGGCGAACTGGCCAGTACCACCGGTCTGCTTCTTGTGCGTGTAGGTGTAGCCCGACACTTCCTGCGTGATCGTCTCGCGGTAGGCGACCTGGGGCTTGCCGACGGTGGCTTCCACCTTGAACTCGCGACGCATGCGATCGACGAGCACCTCGAGGTGCAGCTCGCCCATGCCAGCAATGATGGTCTGTGCCGTCTCTTCGTTGGTCGTGACCTGGAAGGTGGGATCCTCTTCGGCGAGGGCCTGAAGCGCTCGGCCCATCTTCTCCTGATCGGCCTTCGACTTCGGCTCGACTGCAACCTCGATCACCGGTGCCGGGAAGTCGAGGTTTTCCAGCGTGATCGGGTGAGCGGGATCACACAGCGTGTCGCCGGTGCGGGTGTTCTTGATGCCGATGCCCGCCGCGATATCGCCAGTGGAAACGGAGTGCTTGTCGACCCGGTCGTTGGCGTGCATCTCGAGAAGGCGGCCAACGCGTTCCTTGTTGGACGTGCGGGTGTTGAGAACCACGTCGCCCTTGTCGAAGGTGCCGGAGTAAACACGGAAGTAGGTGAGACGACCAACGTGTGGGTCGGTCATGATCTTGAACGCCAGCGCCGAGAAGGGCTGATCGTCAGCCGCGGCACGGGAGGTTTCGTTGCCGGCCTTGTCGACGCCGGTGATAGCGGGAACATCGAGCGGTGACGGCAAGTAGTCGAGGACCGCGTCGAGTAGGGGCTGTACACCCTTGTTCTTGAACGCGGTGCCGTTGAGAATCGGGACGAGGCCATTCTCGAGCGTGCCCTTGCGGATCGCGGCCATCAACTCTTCGTCGCTGATGACCTCGTCTTCAAGAACCTTCATCATGAGGTCTTCGTCTTGGTCCGCGGCCGCTTCAAGCAGCTTGATCCGGTACTCGTCGGCGATTTCCTGCATGTCGGCCGGAATCTCGACGGTTTCGTAGGTCGCGCCGAGGTCCTTCTCGTCGGTTGTGGGAGGCCACACGAGGGCCTTCATCTTTACGAGGTCGATAACGCCCAAGTAATCGCCTTCGGCGCCGATCGGCAGCTGAAGAACGGCGACGTTAGGAGTGAGACGATCCATGATCGTGTCGAGCACGAAGTAGAAGTCGGCTCCGGTGCGGTCCATCTTGTTGACGAAGCACATACGAGGCACGTTGTAACGGTCGGCCTGGCGCCACACCGTTTCGGTCTGCGGTTCAACGCCAGCAACACCGTCGAATACGGCAACGGCGCCGTCGAGCACGCGCAGCGAACGTTCGACCTCAACGGTGAAGTCGACGTGACCCGGGGTGTCAATGATATTGATGCGGTGGTCGTTCCAGATGCAGTGCGTGGCGGCCGAGGTGATCGTGATGCCACGCTCCTGCTCCTGCTCCATCCAGTCCATCGTGGCGGCGCCGTCGTGGACTTCGCCGATCTTGTAGGAGCGGCCCGTGTAGTAGAGGATGCGCTCGGTTGTGGTGGTCTTGCCCGCATCAATGTGGGCCATGATCCCGATGTTGCGGGTCATGTCGAGCGGAGTTCGCTTCTCTGCCATGGGAATTCCTCAGGTAATGGGGGTGGTGTACGGACCGTTGTGGTTCGCACGCACAGCGACCGGGCGAATCTCTTTTGGAGAAGGCCCGGTCGATGGAAAAGTGTATTGGACTACGAAATACGTACCGCGGGATTACCAGCGGTAGTGGGCGAAAGCCTTGTTGGCATCGGCCATCTTCTGAACATCTTCACGTCGCTTACACGCGGCACCAATGCCGTTGCTGGCATCGAGAATTTCGTTGGCTAGGCGCTCGGCCATCGTGCGTTCACGACGGTCACGAGAGAAACCGACCATCCAACGGATGGCGAGGGTGGTGGCACGACGAGGACGGACCTCGATCGGCACCTGATAGGTGGCGCCACCAACACGACGGCTCTTCACCTCAAGCTGCGGACGCACATTGTCGACCGCACGCTTGAGCGTGCTGACGGGTTCGGAGCCAGTCTTTTCTTCGACGATGGTCAGGGCGTCATAGACGATCCGCTCAGCCAAGTTGCGCTTGCCGCGCTGCAGGATCTTGTTGATGAACTGCGTAACCAGAACCGAATCATGAATTGGATCGGGATGGATTTCGCGACGCGGGGCCGGACCCTTACGAGGCATCCTCAGCCTTCTTTCTTCACGCCGTAACGACTACGAGCCTGCTTGCGGTCGCGAACACCAGAGGTGTCGAGCGTGCCGCGGACAATCTTGTAACGCACACCAGGGAGGTCCTTCACACGGCCGCCACGCACGAGCACGATGGAGTGCTCCTGGAGGTTGTGGCCCTCACCCGGAATGTAAGCGGTGACTTCAACGCCAGAAGTGAGACGAACACGGGCGACCTTACGGAGCGCAGAGTTCGGCTTCTTTGGAGTGGCGGTGTAGACGCGAGTGCAAACACCACGACGCTGCGGCGCTCCCTTGAGCGCGGGTGTCGCTTCCTTGCGTCGCTTCGACTGGCGACCCTTACGGACCAGCTGCTGAATCGTTGGCACAGAAATACCTTGCTTACTATTGAGGCGTGAAAGAGAGATTGAGATCGCTTACGGCCGGCGGCGCCACAAGAGCGCGCTCTGGCCGACGAGAAAGCATACGAGCGAGGTCGAGGAACCTCAACCCGCGCGGCGATTTGTGCTAGCTAGTGCTGGTTTAGGGAGCGGAGAGTGGGTCAACCTGACCAGGCCACGGCGGGGTCGCTCACCTCAACGACATCGGCGTCATCGGTGAAGGCGACAAATCGGTCGAAGGACCGCAGGAACCATCGATCGTGGGTGACACAAACAACGGTGCCTTCGAAAATATCGAGTCCGGCTTCGAGGGCCTCGGCTGAAGCGACGTCGAGATTATCAGTCGGTTCGTCGAGCAACAGCAGATTCGCGCCGTCAATCTCGAGCAACAGAATCTGGAAGCGAGCTTGCTGTCCACCCGACAAGGTCTCCCACTCCTGTTCGGCATGTTCGTTCAGTTCGTAACGCCGAAGCCGAGCCATCGCCGGGCCTCGGTTCAGGTCTCGAGCGATGAGGATGTCAACCAACGCTTTCCCAAGCAGCTCCGGGTGGTCGTGTGTCTGATTGAAGAGGCCGGGGACCACTCGTGCGCCGTGCTTCCAGTCACCGGAGTGCGCAACGTCGCCACCCGAGAGCAATCGAAGGAAATGGGACTTGCCTGATCCGTTTCGGCCAACCACCGCCACACGCTCGCCGAACCAGATCTCCAGATCGAATGGGAACGTCAAGTCAGTCAATTCGAGCTGCTCGCAGATGACGACACGTTTCCCGGTCCGCCCGCCCTGGAGCCGCATGTCGATCTTTTGCTCGCGAACCTGTGCGGCCGGTGGCCCCTTCTCGTCGAATTGACGGAGACGAGACTCCGCCGCTCGGGCCCGGCTCGCATTCGCGTCGCTCATCGCGGCACGCCGTTTCTGCTCACGCATGTGACTCACGAGTCGTTTGCGCTCGCCCGCCCAACGTTTCTGCTCTTCGCCCACGAGACTCATCCGGTGCTCCCGGGCTTCGGTCCACGTGCTGAAGGAGCCACCGTGAGTCCACGCGCCTTGGCCTTCGATGGTGACAACCTTGTCGGTACAGGCCGCGAGAAGCTCCCGGTCATGGCTCACGAAGAGCACCGTCTTCGGCGTGGTCCGAATCCGTTCGGCTAGCCATTCCTTCCCGGGCACATCGAGGAAGTTGTCGGGCTCATCGAGGAGCAGCACATCGTGTTCGGACCGAAGCAACAGCTCAAGGGCGAGCCGCTTCTGCTCCCCGCCCGAGAAGGTCGACATAGGGCGATCGTGGAGTTCACCCCAGCCAAGGCCGACCACTCGGTGGGCACACTCCTCCCAAAGGACTTCGATGTCATAGCCGCCGACGCCGCCCCACAGGTCCAAAGCCTTCGCGTATTTCATCCCATCGTTGGTGCCATCAGCCATCTGTTGTTCAGCGCGGTCGAGCCGATGGGCGGCGTCGCGAAGGTCGACAGTCGCCAGGGAAAGGAAGAGGTCGCGAACAGTGGTGGTTTCGTCGAGTGCGCCCACCAGCTGGGTCATCACTCCCATGGAGCCTTGGATCGATACGGTTCCCGAAGCACTCGACTCCGTACCGGCGATGATGCGCATGACCGTGCTCTTGCCGGCGCCATTCGCGCCAACCAGCGCAACATGTTCCCCTTCACCAACACGGAAGGAAACATCGTCAAGCAGCCGGTTGCCACCGGGAATGGACCATCCGAGATGACTGACCTGGATCGATCCCATCGACCGACGCTACGCCACGAGGCCACTGTACTTCTGGCGGTCCATGGTCTCCGCCCCATTCCAGATCCGCAGGCTGCGCGGCGCCTCGCTCGACGCCGCAAACAGCGGCGGGTCGGCGCTCACCTCGAACGAACCCTCGGGAGAAAGGTCGAACAACTTTCCCTTCCATCACTAAGAAGCCCGTAAAGGACATCGAGTTCCCTGCCGTCGTCGACGTAACGCGTCGAATATGGGTTGTAGGCCTGCGCAGTGAGGTCAGCGGGCTTCTCGTAGGGCGGAAGGTTGTCGAGCGGCACGCAATCCAACCCGGCCATGACGCTGACGTCGAAAATGTTGTCCGCAGCAATAAGCGAACGTGCCAGCACGTCCTTCATCACGAAGTAGGTGATGTCGACGGGGGCCATCGTTCGTTCGTGAGAGCGGTGAGCTGCATGAGCTTGACTATCAGTGGTGCGTTCCCGAAGTGTTTCTCCACCGTGAAGACGTCTTGGGCCTGGACGATGATCTCATGGCAGCGGCCGGGTGAGGCGGGATGGATCTATCCATGGCCCCTGCTGCACGAAGTGCTCGACACCGTAGTCGTCGAGCCAAATATTGGCGCGTTTCCTAAGGTCGGCCAGATTGACCACGAAGTCAGCAGCTGCCTCGTCCTCGGACGAGTCGGCGAACACCAGCCAATCAAACAAGACGACGTATTCGAACGATCGTTCGCCGCACGCGGAGAGCAGCACGGCGAAGGTTATTCAGTGAACGCGTCCCGCAGCGTTGCGGCGCAGACATCGTCGAGATCAGTGGAGTAGCAGTCGGCGACGAGCGGCTCCCAGTTCGCTACAGCGAAGTAGCCATGCTCAATCGTCTGCGAGAAGTCCGGCTGGTTGTAGCTATCGAGACCCTGCACGGTAAGCAGTCCGACTTCCACGACATCGCTGAAGCCACAGTCGGTGAACTCCTGGGTGACGACGCCCTGCCAAATCAGTGCCCGAACGTCGTCGCTGACTTCTTCCTCCGCGACAGAGACATAGACGGCGCAGCCGGCGCCTTCGTCGCTCGAGAAGAGTTCGAACGCAATCGCGGACTGATCGTCTTCGACGGGCACGTCCTCGACCGGCGGGTCATCCGTGGGCGCCGGAGAGGGCTCGCCTTCGTCACCAGAGCAGGCGACAGCGAACAGCGACAACACGACAAGAACGACAGTGACACGAGAACGCATAGGCGACAACGCGGACGAGCTCGCCACTACCGGATTCAACACAGTCCAGTGCGACAGCGATGGCGACTGTCGCGGCCACGCCACCCTCGCCGACGAGTCGCTCTCGCTAAGTATCAGCTCTCCGAGCGACGCCTCACTCAAAATCGACGGAATCGACACTGTCCGGCAGATACGCCAGACACCGTTCGATGGGCGTTGGCTCGGTCGCCTCTTCCTCCTCGCCTTGGCGTTCGTGCCGATCATCGTGATCACGCACCAACGAGTTGCCCTCAGCCAATGGCTTCTGATCGCCTTCTCCGTCACTGCCCGCGCGGTGTTGCAGTTCGGTTTCACGCTGATCTTGCTGGCAATTCTCCTCGGCTTCTACGCCATCGGGCGCTGGTACCGGACGAGCGACAAACGCTCGGGCCGCTTCGTGCTCACCTGGCTCGCCAGCACCGCTCTGATGCTGCTCGTTCTCAAGAATTTCAAGGCAATCTTCCTCGTCTCCTTCGAGGACTACGGGGCCCTAGCCCTGGTGCTGCCCCTCTGCACGAGCTACTTCCTCATACGGCTACTCGACCTCCAGCTGCGCTGGCACCGAGGACAACTCGAAGACCTCACCCTTCGCCGCTACCTGGTGCACGTGCTCTTCCCGCCGACGCTTGTTGCTGGTCCGATTGAGCTCGTCGACACCTTCTTCAAGAACCGTGCCGAACGCATCACCCGCAATGACCTTGGCGACGGCGCCATGCGAATCACCATCGGCGTCGCCAAGAAGCTGATCATCGTTGACGGGATCCTCGGCGGCCTTCTTTTTGAGAGCGGGCACTGGAGTCGGGTAGTCACCAATCCTTCCGGCGACCCTTGGGACGTCGTCCGTTTCTGCATCCTCGCCTACCTGCTGGCGTACCTCGACTTCTCGTCGTACTCCGACACCGCCATCGGTCTCGCCCGACTCTTCGGCTACACCATCGGCGAGAACTTCCGCTGGCCGATATTCGCCCCGGACCTGGCCGAATTCTGGCGGCGCTGGCACATCTCACTTTCGGGCTGGGCATTCCGGAACGTGTTCTTCCCGGTAATCGCCACCACCCGCAACCGGTCGGCGGCGCTCGTGATCACACTGCTCACCATCGCGATGTGGCACGACCTTGCCCTCACCTGGGTCACGTGGGGCCTCTATCACGGCATCGGCATGGCGGTGCTTGCCTGGTGGCCATGGAACCTCGTAATGCAAGGACGCCTGCGGACCGTCGGCGGCGTCGTCCTCACCAACCTCTACGTAGCGGGAGGCTTCGCGTTCGTGAGCGTTCGCGACTATTCGCTGGCCTGGACGATCTTTTACCAATTCGTGACCGCACCGGTGCAGGTCCTGCTCTAGCGGACCAGGCGGCGACGAAAACGAGATTGAGGCGAGCCCGCCACACCGACTGGTGAGCGACTCGCCTCAATTTCTTGTATCTCACCGAAGCGAGACTTCATTTCGTTTGGCCGGAGCCAGAGCGAATGCTCTAAGGCTTCGGCATCGCGATCACGTCGGCGCCACCTTCGCTGCGGCCGGCGAGCCATTCAGCGAGGTCTTGCTCTTCGGAATCACTCGTGTAGTAGTCCATCGGCTCGTAGTCAGGAGCGTTGGTCTTGATGTTGCGGTACTCGCCCATGCCGGTTCCGGCGGGGATGAGCTTGCCAATGATGATGTTCTCCTTGAGGCCCTGGAGACTGTCGCTCTTGGATTCGATCGCAGCCTCGGTGAGGACACGGGTCGTTTCCTGGAACGAAGCAGCGGACAACCACGACTCGGTCGCGAGCGACGCCTTCGTGATACCCATCAGCTGCGGACGACCTTCAGCGGGCTTGCCGCCCTCTTCGACAACACGACGGTTCGTGTCGGCGAAAGTCTTCTGGTCGATCTGGTAACCGGGGAGGAACTCGGTGTCGCCAGGCTCGTTGATCAGAATGCGCTTTGTCATCTGACGGACGATGAGCTCGATGTGCTTGTCGTGAATCGACACGCCCTGGTCGCGGTAGACCTTCTGAACCTCGGTAACGAGGTACTGCTGGGTCTCACGCACACCCTTGATCTCCAAGAGTTCCTTGGGATCACGAGCACCCTCGACGATCGCGTCGCCGGCCTTCACCTCTTGGCCATCGGTGACCTCGAGACGAGCACCTGACGGGATCGTGTATTCGTCTTCTTCACCGTCATCGGCAACAACCAGGACCTCGCGGCCCCGACCGTCGTCTTCGCCAACGCGGATCACACCGGAGGTGCGGGCCAGAGTGGCCTTGCCCTTCGGAGTACGAGCTTCGAAGAGCTCGACAACCCGAGGCAGACCGCCAGCAATATCCTGCGCACCCGTCACACCACCAGTGTGGAAGGTACGCATGGTGAGCTGTGTACCCGGCTCACCAATGGACTGAGCAGCGATCACGCCAACGGCTTCGCCGAGTTCGATCTTCCCACCCGTGGCCAGCGACATGCCGTAGGACTTGCCCGAGATACCGAAGTTGGAATCATCGGTGAGCGGAGAAAGTACCCGCACACGGGAGACCGCCTCGTCATCCCGCAGTGTTGCGAGCTCGTCGTCGCCGACCATCGTGCCAGCCGACATCACGCCGTCGGTGAGAGTGACGTCGTCAGCCAAGACACGGCCGAACAGACGAGTTTCGAGATGCGACCGCAGGTTGGGCGAGTCGGGGATGATGTCCTCGAGCCAGATGCCGCGCACGATGCCGGGACGCTCAAACGGATCCTCATCATTGATGATGAGCTCCTGCGCCACGTCGACAAGGCGACGGGTGAGGTAACCAGAGTCAGCGGTACGAAGCGCCGTATCCACAAGACCCTTACGAGCGCCCGGAGTAGCAATGAAGTACTCCAGCATCTTCAGGCCTTCACGGAAGTTGCTCTTGATCGGGCGAGGAATCATGTCACCACGAGGGTTCGCCACAAGACCGCGCATACCGGCGATCTGACGTACCTGCATCATGTTTCCTCGAGCGCCCGACTCGACCATCATGTTGACCGGGTTGAACTGCTGCGCCTCGAGGTCGTCCTTCATCCGGTTGGTCACTTCTTCAGTGGCCTCGGACCAGACTTCCACTTCCATCTGACGGCGTTCACCATCGGTGATGATCCCGCGACGGAACTGCTGCTCGATCTTGTCCGCTTGCTTCTCGTGACGTTCGAGGATCTCGGCCTTCTGGACAGGCGTCTTCACGTCGTCGATCGAGACGGTAAGGCCAGACTGCATGGCCGCCATGAAGCAGGTGTCCTTGATCGCATCGAGACTGATCGCCACTTCCTGCTTCGCGTAACCGCGAGCCAGGGTGTCGACAATCTCCCCCATCTGCTTCTTGCCAATCTTCTCGTTGACGTACTGATACCGCTCGGGAAGGGTTTCGTTGAAGAAGACACGGCCGACCGTGGTCGGTTCGTATTGGGCCGCCTCGCCGTTGGCTTCGCTGATCAGCAGGTCCGGAGTACGGAACTGAATCGACGCGTGGATGGCGACATCACCTTGTTCGTAGGCCGCGTGGAGCTCGAGCACGTCACGGAAGACGCGACCCTCACCCTTGGAACCGGCAACGAAGTCGGTGAGGTAGAACGCACCGATGATCATGTCCTGCGTCGGAGTGACCAGCGGACGGCCGTTGGCCGGGCTGAGCACGTTGTTGGCGCTGAGCATGAGCACGCGGGCCTCGGCCTGCGCTTCGGCGGACAGCGGCAGGTGAACTGCCATCTGGTCACCGTCGAAGTCGGCGTTGAAGGCGGTACACACCAGCGGGTGCAGGTTGATGGCCTTGCCCTCAACGAGGACCGGCTCGAACGCCTGGATGCCGAGACGGTGCAGGGTAGGTGCACGGTTCAGCATGACCGGGTGTTCCTTGATGACGTCTTCGAGGACGTCCCACACCTGCGGACGACGACGCTCAACCATGCGCTTGGCCGACTTGATGTTCTGCGCCAGTTCGGTATCAACAAGACGCTTCATGACGAAGGGCTTGAAGAGTTCGAGGGCCATGATCTTCGGCAGGCCGCACTGGTGGAACTTCAGGGTCGGGCCGACCACGATGACCGAACGGCCCGAGTAATCGACGCGCTTGCCGAGCAGGTTCTGACGGAACCGGCCCTGCTTGCCCTTGAGCATGTCGGAAAGCGATTTGAGCGGACGGTTACCAGGACCGGTGACCGGACGACCGCGGCGACCATTGTCGAACAGTGCGTCGACGGCCTCCTGCAGCATGCGCTTTTCGTTGTTGACGATGATCTCCGGCGCTCCAAGGTCGAGCAGACGCTTGAGGCGGTTGTTCCGGTTGATCACGCGACGGTAGAGATCGTTGAGATCGGAGGTGGCAAAGCGGCCACCGTCGAGCTGAACCATCGGGCGTAGCTCCGGCGGAATCACCGGAACGACGTCGAGGATCATGGCGCGAGGATCATTGATCCGACGGCCGTGCTCATCGCGGCGGTTGAAGGCGGCGACAATCTTGAGACGCTTGATCGCCTTTTGCTTGCGCTGGGCGGACAGACCCTTCACGCCTTCCGGCGGATCGATCTGGGCCCGCAGACGCACCTCTTCGTCATCGAAGTCGAGGTGCTCGACGAGACGAGCAATCGCGTCGGCACCCATGCCGCCCACGAAGTAGTCGCCCCAACGATCCTGCAGCTCACGCCACAACATTTCGTCTTCGAGGATCTGGCGGCCGAACAGGCTCTTGAACTCGTCCCAAGCACGATCGAGAATTTCCTTCTCGAACTCGAACTGCTCGCGGATTTCTGCGAGGTCCTTCTCGGCCTGACGACGAGTCGCCTTCAGTTCGCTCTCCTTGGCGCCGTCCTTTTCCAGGCCGGCAAGGTCCTTTTCAAGTTCCTCGTTGCGACGAGCAAGGTCGAGTTCCATGTCGGAGTCGATTGCTTCGCGCTCGCCAATAACTTCAGCTTCGAGCGACTGGAGATCAGCGTCGCGGCGCTCCTCGTCGACAGAGACCACGAGATTCGCGGCGAAGTAGATGACCTTCTCGAGCTGTTTGGCCTTGAGTTCTTGCTTGGGCTCGGTGCCCATGAGCAAGTAGGCCAGCCAGGAACGGGTACCGCGGAGGTACCAGATGTGCACGGCCGGGGCGGCGAGTTCGACGTGACCCATCCGCTCGCGACGCACCTTTGAGCGGGTGACTTCAACGCCACAACGCTCACAGATGATGCCCTTGAAACGCACACGCTTGTACTTGCCACAGGCGCATTCCCAGTCCTTCGTCGGACCGAAGATCTTCTCGCAGAAGAGTCCGTCCTTCTCCGGCTTGAGCGTGCGGTAGTTGATGGTCTCTGGCTTCTTGACCTCACCGTTTGACCACATGCGGATGCTGTCCGCAGTAGCTAGACCGATCTTCAGGTTTGCAAAATCATTGACGTCGAGCATGTTATGACTCCCTCGTCTTCCTGGTCTCAGCCTTGCCGGGCCGCACGAGCGGCGGCACGGGCAGCGTCTTCTTCATCTGAACCACGCTCGGGTCGTTGGAGATCAATCCCCAACTCTTCGACCGTGCGGAACGTCTCTTCATCGAGTTCACGCATCTCGATTTCGTGACCTTCCTTGGAGAGCACCTCGACGTTGATACACAACGCCTGCATTTCCTTGATGAGCACCTTGAAGGACTCGGGAATGCCGGGCTCGGGAATGTTCTCGCCCTTAACAATCGCCTCGTAGACTTTGACTCGGCCGAGGACATCGTCGGACTTGATGGTGAGCAGCTCCTGCAAGCAGTAGGCCGCGCCGTAGGCCTCAAGGGCCCACACTTCCATCTCGCCGAAGCGCTGACCACCGAACTGGGCCTTACCACCGAGCGGCTGCTGGGTGATCATGGAGTACGGGCCGGTGGAACGGGCGTGGATCTTGTCGTCGACCAAGTGGGCCAGCTTTAAGATGTAGACGTAGCCCGTCATGATGTCGTTGTCGTAGGGCTCGCCGGTGCGGCCGTTGAACAGCGCCTGCTTGCCGTTGACACCGATCAGACGGGTTTTGCCGTCCTTCGATTCGGGGTTGAGGTTCTTGAGGATGTCGACGATCACGGGCTTGTCGCCCGCGAGTTCGTATTCGTCCCACTTCGCACCATCGAACACCGGCGTCGCCACGAATGTGGCGGGCTTGGTGGTCGGACGCGTCTTGCGTTCGGTGCCACGAACCGGATCGTCGCCGACCTGTTCGCCGTCGATGTTCCAGCCCCAACGAGCGCAGTAACCGAGGTGCGCTTCGAGCACCTGGCCGACGTTCATACGAGACGGAACGCCGAGCGGGTTGAGGATGATGTCGACCTGCTGGCCGTCGGCGTTGAACGGCATATCTTCGATCGGGAGGATCTTGGAGATGACGCCCTTGTTGCCGTGGCGACCAGCGAGCTTGTCGCCCACACTGATCTTACGCTTCTGGCCGATGTAGACCCGCACGAGTTGATTGACGCCCGGGGGGAGTTCGTGCGCATCGTCGCGGCTGAAGACCTTGACGTCGATGACCTTGCCGGTCTCGCCGTGTGGCACCTTCAGGGAGGTGTCTCGTACCTCACGGGCCTTCTCACCAAAGATGGCACGCAGCAGGCGCTCTTCGGGGGTGAGTTCGGTCTCGCCCTTGGGGGTGACCTTGCCAACGAGAACATCGCCCGGGCCGACTTCGGCGCCGACGCGGATGATGCCGCGCTCGTCGAGGTCAGCGAGGATTTCCTCGCTGAGGTTCGGAATGTCTCGGGTGATCTCTTCCGGGCCGAGCTTCGTGTCACGGGCATCGATCTCGTGCTCCTTGATGTGGATCGACGTGAGCACGTCGTCCTTCACCAAGCGCTCCGAGAGGATGATCGCGTCCTCAAAGTTGTAGCCCTCCCATGGCATGAAGGCCACGAGAAGGTTCTTTCCGAGAGCCAGCTCGCCATTGTCGGTCGAAGGACCGTCGGCCAGGAGCTGGCCAGCCTTGACCTTGTCGCCCTCAGCCACACGGGGCTTCTGGGAGATGCAAGAATCCTGGTTGGACCGCTGGAACGTCTTCAGACGAATTGTCTGTAGTCCGAGGTTCTTGTAGTCCATCACCATGTGGTTACCGTCGAGTTCGACGACAGTGCCGTCGTCCTCGGCGAGGACCATGTCGGCGGCGTCGGTGGCGCAACGGCGCTCGATACCAGTGCCGATGTAGGGCGCTTCGGCCCGAACCAACGGCACAGCCTGGCGCTGCATGTTCGCGCCCATGAGTGCACGGTTGGCATCGTCGTGCTCGAGGAAGGGGATCAACGCGGTAGCAACCGAGATGATCTGCTTCGGTGAGACGTCCATCATCTGGACTTCTTCCGGCGCGACCGACGAGATCTCGGTGGTTGAGCCGAAGAACACTTCCTGCTCCAGCTGGAGACGAAGGTCGTGCAGTGATGCGGCCTGCGGCGAGCGGCGCACAAGCACGCGCTCGGCGAGGAAGTTGCCCTTGTCATCGATTGGCGCGTTGGCCTGGGCGACGACGTAGTCCTCTTCCTCATCGGCGGTCAGGTACACGATCTCTGAGCTGACCTTGCCCTTCTTGACCACTCGATACGGCGTTTCGATGAAGCCGAACGGGTTGACCCGAGCGAACGACGCGAGACCACCAATCAGGCCAATGTTTGGCCCTTCCGGGGTCTCGATCGGGCACATACGGCCATAGTGCGAGAAGTGAACGTCTCGCACTTCGAAGCCGGCACGCTCACGGGAAAGACCACCCGGGCCGAGCGCCGAGAGGCGACGACGATGGGTGAGACCCGAGAGCGGGTTGACCTGATCCATGAACTGCGACAGCTGAGAGGTTCCGAAGAACTCCTTGATCGCCGCAACCACGGGACGGATGTTGATGAGGGTCTGCGGAGTGATGGCCTCAACGTCTTGGGTGGTCATGCGCTCACGCACAACACGCTCCATACGAGAGAGACCGATCCGGACCTGGTTCTGAATCAGCTCGCCGACGCTGCGAATGCGGCGGTTGGCGAAGTGGTCCTGGTCGTCGAGGCGGTAGCCGGGCTCGCCCTTGGCGAGGTTGAGGAGATAGGTGGTGGCGGCAAGCATCTCGGCTTGCGCAAGCACCGACTGATCCAGGTCCGGACGCTCGAGATCGAGCTTGAACTGCTTCTGAAGGAAGTCGAGTTCGGGGCCAAGCTTGCGGTTGAGCTTGTAGCGGCCGACGCGGCTGAGGTCGTAGCGACGGGGCTCGAAGAACGCGTTGCGGAAATACGCACGAGCGGACTCGACCGTCGGCGGCTCGCCGGGCCGGGCCCGCTTGTAGATCTCCAGCAGCGACTCTTCCTGCGTGGGGGCGATCTCGCGATCCTTTTCCCACTGACCCTCAAGGAAGTCGAAGTAGTTAACGAACTTGTCGAGGAATCCCGGCTCGTTCTCCTCGTCGTAGCCAAGGGCCCGGAGAAGGGTGAACAGCGAGATGCGGCGCTTCCGGGCAACACGGGCGCCAGCGGTGACGTCCTTGCCTGGCTTCTGCTCGACATCGAACTCGATCCATTCGCCGCGGTACGGGTGAACCGTGCCGGTGACGAGTTGATGCTTGCTCAGGTTACGAAGGCGGAAACGCTCACCCGGCTGGAAGATGACGCCCGGCGAACGAACAAGCTGGCTCACTACGACACGCTCGGTGCCGTTAATGATGAAGGTTCCCTTGTCCGTCATCATGGGGAAGTCACCCATGAAGACAGTCTGCTCCTTGATTTCGCCAGTATTGGCGTTCATGAAGCGAGCGCGCACGAAGATCGGCGCGCTATAGGTCATGTCTTTCTCTTTACACTCTTCCACCGTGAATTTCGGTGGCGGGCGCAGATCCTCATCAGTCGGATCGAACTCGAGTTCGAGTTGAAGAGTCTCGGTGAAGTCCTTAATCGGGCTGATGTCTCGGAAAGTCTGTGCCAGACCTTCGTCGAGCAACCATTTAAAGGACTCCCGCTGTACAGCGATGAGATCTGGGAGTTCGAGAATCTCGGGGAGATTTCCGAACGAATAGCGTTCGCGGTGCGCGGCGCGTGTGGTCACCTTGGCTCCAAAGTTGGCCGTGGAAGAGGACGACAACAGGTCATCCGGGCGCGGAGTAACAAATCAAACTGATTTGGAACAGACGCGAGGACGACCACGTTTGCTTTGCACGCTAGTGGCTCCGCAGTGCTGCAGCAACTTCCAGGCAACCAGAACCGGCACCGGCCGCAGTGGGCGGTGCACGACCCGAGCCGGTTGAGCCGAGCGGATGAACGCGAACGGTAAAGGTTTCCGGACGTGAGGTCAAGGATGCTCGACCGGACGTAACCTAAATGTGATCTATTTGAAACGACTCAGTCGAGGTCGATTCGCAGCGCCTGACGGGCTGCAGCCGCTGTTTCATCAGCAACACCAGTACTTCGGAGATAGTCCGCAGTCGTGCCCCAGGTCTCTCCCACACCATCGAGGGTTTTGCGCATCGCTCGTCGTGGCGACCCCCACATTGCGCGGTAATCGTCGGGGTTTCGCCCCGCCTCCTCGATCACCTTCTGGAACCAATTGGTGCCCTCGGTGCTGTGGGCCCGGTACTGGGCTGAGATTTCGTAGTCATCGAGGATGTGGGGTTCGGAGACATCAGCCAGTCCGAGGAGCACCATCGCCGTGATCCCGGTGCGGTCTTTCCCGGCCGTGCAGTGGAACAGGATTCGCTCGCCGTTGCCGACCGCCGCGACCATCTGACTCAAATAGTCGGGGAAACCTTCGAGCATGCGCAGATAGCCCGACGCCATGTCGTCCTCGTCGAACTTGTCGAGATCGCCATCGAGGATGCGCTGCAACATCGTTCGGCCCCTGGCCACATCGCTCGACATCGGGAAATGCACGTGGGTGACACCGTCGGGCACGCGATCGGGTGCCCGGTCGACCTCTTCGTGTGATCGCAGGTCGAAGATCTTGGTGATCCCGAGCCCGGCCATGATCTGGTGGTCGGCATCGGACAGTTCGTGGAGGCCATCGCTGCGGAAGACCTGTCCCCATCGTGTATATGAACCGTCGAGTGTTGGGTAGCCACCGAGGTCTCGGAAATTCGACGGCCCGTCCATCACGATGCGACGTTCGGCCGCGATCACGAACCCCTGGCTGGGCTCGAAGAGATGCACATAAGAACGGCCCGGTCGCCGCGGCAGTGTGACGTGGCCAGCGGCGTCGGGCGCCCGTACGTCGGTTCCGGCGTCCACCGGCGACTCCGAAAGGAAGACAGACATCTCTGGCGAGCCGCCGCGCCAGGCCACCACCAGTTCATCGTCAACGCCAACAACGTTCACATGGGAGATCGGATCAGTCACGAACGCACCCTAGGTGAACAATTGCATCGGTCAGAAAAGGCTCCCAGCTCCGACCATCGATCGCCGGTGACTGTGCAGCACTATGTCTCAGCTGTCTGAAGAAAACCTCCGCTGGCAAGCCACTGCTCGTGAAGTAGCGGAGGACGTTGTCCGACCGCTCGCCCGCCAATACGACGAAGCCCAAGAGTATCCCTGGGAGATTAAGGCCGCCATCACAGATGCCGGGTTATTGGGCGTATGGATTCCCGAGGCCTATGGCGGCACGGGGCTTCACGAAACGAACCTCCGTAACGTTGCCGTGGTCGTCGAGCAGCTCAGTCGGGCGTGCGGCGGGGTCGGCGTGTTGTTCGCGGTCAACGTTCTCGGCTCAATGCCAATCCTTGTCGGAGGTACTGAAGAGCAGAAGCAGACCTACCTGCCACAGATCGCGTCCGGCGAGAAACTGATCTCTTTCTGTCTCTCCGAAAAGACAGCCGGCTCCGATGCCCCGGCCCTCAAGACCCGCGCCGTCGCCAACAATTCCGGCTGGAGCATTCACGGCGAGAAGAAGTGGACCACCAACGGCGGGGCAGCAGATCTCTACACAGTGTTCGCCGTAACCAACCCGGAAGACAACCGGTCGTCACGTATCTCAGCATTCATTGTCGAAAAGGGCGATGAGGGATTCTCGATCGGCAAGGTCGAAGACAAGATGGGCATTCGCTGCACGCCCGTCGTCGAAACACGTTTCAGCGGCGTGCAAGTCGATCAGTCGCGGCTCCTCGGCGGCGAGACAGGGCGCGGATTTCGCCACGCCATGGCGACACTCGACTTCGCACGACCCGGGGTCGCCGCGCAGGGTGCCGGTTTGGCACAAGGCGCGCTCGAAATCGCCAACCGCTACACGTCGCAGCGCGGTCAGTTCGGCCAGACCATCAATCAATTCCAGATGGTTCGGGCGATGCTCGCCGACATGGCAATGAAGACCGAAGCCTCACGACAGCTGGTCTACGCCGCAGCGGGCGCCGGTGACGCTGGTGATCTCAAGGGTCTGAACCAGCTGGCCGCGATGGCGAAGTGTTACGCGAGCGATGCCGCCATGGAGGTCAGCACCGACGCCGTCCAGCTCTTTGGCGGCTACGGCTTCATGAAGGACTACCCCGTCGAGAAGTACATGCGAGACGCGAAGATCACCCAGATCTAGGAGGGCACGAACCAAGTTCAGCGAATGGTGATCGCCCGCAACCTCGCCAAAGAAGCCGAGTCGCTGGCCTTCCTCGATCAGGTCATCCCCGCCGAGTCGCAAGACATCTTCGAGGGCTAGCTGTACTCGGCCCAGCGGCCAGCGAAACCAAAACGCGAGACTGCGCCGACCCGAAGGCCGACGCAGTCTCAAATCCCTGTTGCCCCGAAGGGCGGGCTGGCAATTCAGAGAATTGCCGAGGAACTCGAAGAGTTCCCGTTATTGGAGTTCGACGGTGCCGCCGGCAGCCTCGAGGGCTTCCTTGGCCTTCTCTGCGTCGCCCTTTGAAGCGCCCTCAATGATGGCCTTCGGAGCGCTATCAACGAGCTCCTTGGCTTCCTTGAGACCGAGGGACGTGAGACCACGAACTTCCTTGATCACCTGGATCTTCTTGTCGCCAGCGCTGGTCAGCACGACGTCAAACGAGTCCTTCTCTTCTTCCGGAGCTTCGCCGCCACCCACAGGGGCAGCAGCAACAGCTACAGGAGCAGCAGCGGTAACGCCAAACTTCTCTTCGAAGTCCGACAGAAGCTCGCTGAGGTCGAGGACGCTCATGGCGCCAATCGAATCGAGAATTTCTTCCTTGGTAGCCATGTTCAGGCCTCCTGTTCTTCCCCGGCATCGCCGGAATCATCGCCGGCGTCGCCAGCCTCGTCATCACTGGCATCGCCAGTGTCGGCGTCGGCTGACGCCTCGGTTTCGGTTTCTTCTTGAGCTTCATCGGCGACCACTTCTTCGGTCGCTTCAACAGCGGTGGCTTCGGCCTCGGGGGCCTCACCAGATTCATCGCTTGAGGCCTCGGCCTCAGGTGCTGCTTCGTCGACAGCTGGCTCTTCGGCCGGCGCCTCTTCCGCAGGAGCATCGGCAGCCGCGTTTGGACCGCCACCCCTCTCGATGAGCGCCTGCAGGCCATACGCGAAATCGCGGGGCACTGCGGCGAGCAAGCCAGCGAACTTGGCCATAGGTGCTTGGAATGCACCAGCCAACTGCGCAAGCAGCACATCTCGAGACGGAAGCTCGGCGAGGGCCTTCAAATCATCTGCGCTGAGCAGTTGGTTGTCGAGCACACCGCCCTTGATAACGAGCGAGTCGTTGGTCTTCGCAAAGTCCTTCAAGGCCTTTGCGACGGCCGCGACATCGCCAGCTGAACCGTCGGCGCGTACGCCAACAAAGGCGATCGCCGTCGGGCCAGTGAGTAGGTCATCAATCTCAAGCCCGGCATCTTGCGCCGCAAGGCGCACGAGCGTGTTCTTGTAGATCTTGTACTCACCACCGGCATCGCGCAACGCGCGACGCAGATCGGCAAGCGCCTTCACGTTGAGGCCTCGATATTCGGTCAGCAGTACGCCGTCAGCATCAGCAAGCTTCTGCTTCACCTCTTCGACGACCGCAACCTTGTCTGGTCTCGGGTCTCCCATTTCTCCACCTCCTCTGATCTTTCTCTCGGTCTTCTTCATTCTTTGCAAGATGCGTTCGGCAAAATGCAAACTGGGCGCCCACCGAGTCGGCGAACGCCCAGACATCTTCCGACGAATCGGTGAGATCAGGAAGTTCTCCTCGACCGGCGGGCAGCTGCCCATTGGCGCTCCCCATGGAGCGCACCGGAGGTCTTCGGTGAACGGCAACACCTGCGGCGTTGCTTGAATTCAATTGTGAGATCAGGCTAGATGCCCGATCGCAGAGTTCCTCAGGTGGTACTGGTGACGACCTGGTTTGGATCGACGCGAACGCCGGGGCCCATCGTGGTGCTGAGAACGATCTTCTGCATGTACAAACCCTTCGACGATGCCGGCTTGGCTTTCTCGAGCTCGGCGATGAGCGCACGAAGGTTGAGGAGCAGCGCGGCGTGGTCGAACGACGCCTTTCCGATTGGCACATGAACATTGGCGAAACG
>Ga0209709_10000966_pt1 | contig 27040 bp, 19 predicted proteins | sample ArcticOcean_MG_C_2_FD_187435 | JGI IMG/M metagenome (GOLD analysis project Ga0209709, IMG submission 187435) | Marine microbial communities from western Arctic Ocean - ArcticOcean_MG_CB4_136 (SPAdes) (version 2) | ecosystem: Environmental > Aquatic > Marine > Oceanic | place: Arctic Ocean...
GAGCCTCTTCGAGATCTGATGCAATCATTTCTTCAATCATTTGCTGTAAATCAAGTGTCGGCTTCCAACCTAGTTTTTTTCTAGCTTTAGTAGCATCACCAATCAGTAAATCAACTTCAGTCGGTCTGAAATAAGTGGGATCGACAGAAACAACAGTATTTCCTGTTTTAGTATCACGACCTACTTCATCAACTCCTCTTCCGGACCATCCCAGGGTGATACCAACTTCTGCAAAAGCTCTCTCTGCAAATTCACGGATTGTGGTTGTTACTCCGGTAGCCAGCACAAAGTCCTCCGGTTTTTCCTGTTGCAACATTCGCCACATACCATCTACAAAATCGCCTGCATGACCCCAGTCCCGCTTTGCATCCAAGTTCCCCAGATATACTTGCTCTTGAGTACCAATTGAAATTCGGACAGCCGCACGGGTAATTTTTCTGGTAACGAAAGTTTCTCCTCGAACAGGTGACTCATGATTGAAGAGAATACCGTTGCAGGCATACATATTATAGGCTTCCCGATAATTGATTGTGATCCAGTATCCATATAATTTGGCTACAGCATAAGGTGAACGAGGGTAAAAAGGAGTATTCTCGTTTTGAGGAATTTCCTGGGCTATACCGTACAATTCGCTGGTAGATGCCTGGTAAAACTTTGTTTTTTCAACAATACCCAAAATCCTGATTGCTTCCAAAATTCTTAAAGTTCCAAGTGCATCAGCATTTGCGGTGTACTCGGGTGTTTCAAAAGAAACATGCACGTGACTTTGTGCAGCAAGATTGTAGATTTCATCAGGTTGTACTTCCTGAATAATCCGAATCAAATTAGTTGAATCAGTCAAATCGCCGTGATGCAAAATAAAATTACGTTTATTTACATGCGGGTCCTGATACAAATGGTCTATTCTGCCTGTATTAAAACTAGAGGAGCGTCTTTTAAGTCCATGAACTATATAGCCTTTTTTAAGTAGAAGTTCGGCAAGATAAGCCCCGTCCTGACCGGTGATACCTGTGATAAATGCAACTTTTCCCATCTTTAGTATTTTGATTATAAAAAGTGATATGTGAAATTAAATTTTTGTGGAGGATGACAACTCTACCGCATGTAAATTTTTTAGGGCTTTGCCTACCCGATCCAAGGCAGTTTGAAGATCTGCAATTGAAATATTCAACGGCGGCAAAAAACGCAATACATCTGGTCCAGCAACCAAAACAAGAACACCCTCTTCCTGGCAGGCTGTGACCATTGTGGAAGCTTTCCCTTTCCAGGCCTTTGATAACACGGCACCAAGCATCATTCCACGACCACGAATTGTTTCAAACAAACTAAGTTCATCATTCAGTGCTTCCAGGTGATTTTTGATAACTAATCCTTTTTTATTTACCTGCTCCATCATTTCCGGAGTATTAATTTTTCGGAATGCAGCACCGGCAACAGCAGTGACAATGGGGTTCCCTCCAAATGTTGTTCCATGGTCTCCGGGTTTGAAGGTTTGCGCAACCTTTTCAGTGCAAAGCATTGCGCCAAGGGGTAGTCCCCCACCCAAAGCCTTGGCCATGGTAACAATATCCGGTTTTAGATTTGTCACTGAATTGTCCGTCTGTTCAGAATCTTCAGAATATTCCCACTGGTAGCCGAATAATTTTCCTGTACGACCCATCCCACACTGAATTTCATCAAAAATCAGCAGAACATCATGCTGGTCACAAAGATTTCTTAAATGGGACAAAAATCCTTGTTTTACAGGATTGACACCACCTTCACCCTGGATTGGCTCAATCATTACTGCGCAGGTTTGTGGCCCAATCATTTCGGTTGCTGTATCAAAATCATTAAATGGACAGTAGCGGAATCCTCCGGGAAGCGGTTCAAATCCCTGTTGATATTTTGGCTGTGCAGTTGCAGTAACTGTTGCTAAAGTTCGTCCGTGGAAAGAACCTTCAAAAGTCAATATTTCCCGTTTTCCTGTTGGTTGACTTAAACTTGAATATTTTCGTGCAATTTTAATTGCCGCCTCATTAGCTTCTGCTCCTGAATTGCAGAAAAAAACCCGATCTGCAAATGTAGCTGTCACTAATTCTACAGCCAGCTTAATTGCTGGTTCTGTAAGATAAAGATTGGTAGTATGCCATATTTTACCAGCTTGTATATTAAGTGCCTGCAGTAGGTCTGAGTCAAGGTGACCTAAGCTGTTGACAGAAATACCTGAACCTAAATCAATATATTCATTTCCGTCACTGTCCCAAATTAGTGCTCCTTTACTGTGGGTTAAAATCAGATTTGGTGCATATGTTGGTAAAAATACCTTTTGTGCAGTTGCCAGAAGATCAGTGGCTTTTGTGTTGTTATTTAGTTTCAATTCCGACTCTTTTTTAGTGCTGCTATTCTTTAGTTCTGCTTCTGTAGTTTCTGTTTCAGATAATTTTTTTGAAACAGCACTTCCTACATTCAGTAGACGTTCACGATTTGCCATACAAAATTCAACAAAACCATGTTCGCCAACTGCCAGTCTGATCATGCGCGGCAAAGCCTGATACAAGCGCCTAAAAGCTGTTCGCATCACAACTTCGTTTTTCAAGGCATCAGTCGGTAAAGTTCCCAGCTTTTCTTTGATCAACTTTTGGATTCGCGGTAGTTGTTCTTCCAGCAGCATAGTTGTTATTGTTCAGTGATTTATCTTTTTACTTTAGAATTATATCCAAAAGTATTTAGCTTTTTTACCCCGGGAATAATTAACAATTTATGCTAACCCATGTCTATTATTATTTCAATCATAGAAAGAAAGAAATCTGTTCAACAATTAAAACTGAATTAATTCACAACTTGCCTGTTTAACTGAATATTTGATAATATAATTCTTCGTTTATGCATTTAGCAGTTGTATTATGAGTGATACCAGAATCCATTTTGGTATTTGAGATACAGCCATTTTATTGAACCAGTTCTTTGCTTTATGTTTTTGCTGTGCAGGTCTATAAAGTGTCAAAATGTTTGCTTAAATGAATGAGTAAGCCATCTCCCCCGAATTTATCAGGTGGTTATTTTCAGCACAAAATTAAATATTCAAACTGACCTGGGCCAATAAATTATTCAAATTCAAAGTACCTACATTAAATTTAATTTGGACCAAACGTGACTCCTCTTAAAATAATTGAAGGTTGGGTTGTTCGCTATCCCAAACGAATTCTGTTTTTAACTCTATTCCTGGGAGCGTCAGTTGTTCCCAGCTTGTTGTTTCTTAAAAATGATCCCAGTCCCCATCTTCTGCCAGTCAGCCATCCTGCACGTCAGGCGTTGCAGCAGCTTCGTGAAGATTTTACTGGTACAAATTCTGGTGTTTTTATCATGCTGGAAGCTAAGGACACGATCTTTAAAACCAATACGCTGGAACGGATCCAACGACTGACCGAAGCAATACAAAACATGCAGTTGCTTTCAACTGAAGACTTGGAGGCTTTGAATGTAATAGCAGAACAAATGTCCGGAAAAGAAGGTCTACGTCTGCAAAAGCTGCTTCCGAAAGAAGTTAAAGATCTAAATGACATGTTCTGGATGGAGTTTGATGAAATGAGAGAAACTCTTGAAAATGAAGGTCGCTGGTTTCCGGAATGGAATTCCCTACTCCGGAATATTGAAGTTCGTTCTGCTCCGGTAGTGGAGGTGACGTCGATTTCGAACACTGATGATATTTATGGTTCAGAGGAGGGGTTGACGATTGAGAAGATATTTGAAGTAATTCCAGGAACTCCGGGAGAGATGAAAAGTTTGCGCCGCAGAGTGTTAGAAAATGATTTGTTCAGGAATTCCTTCTTTAGCGAAGACGGGCGGCGTACAGGAATTTTTGTTGAATTGGCAATGGATGAAGATGATTCTGAGAATCTGTATTCAACTTATATTGCATTAAAACGTATTTTTGAGGAAAACCCTGGAATTGACAAACATTATATTGCAGGGTTTCCCATTGTTGCCGCCACTCTGCGTACAGTGATTGATCAGGACACTCAGCGCTTTTTCCCTTTTGTTGCTTTGCTGGCAGTCTTTTTCCTTTGGCTGACATTCAGGAGACCAAGCGGTATTGCTGTCCCAATGCTGGTGGTTGGATTTTCGATATTGTTTACACTGGCAATTATGGTTGTTTTTGAGGTCCCTCTCAATACCATCACCTCGGCTTTGCCGGTTTTCCTGATTTCGATTGGAGTCGCAGACGGAATTCACATGTTTTCTGAATACCGTGAAAATCGTATAGAGGGACTTCCCCGTGAAAAAGCTGTCTGTTTGATGCTGGATAAACTTGCTCTACCGGTGACAATGACTTCAATCACAACGGCAGTTGGTTTTTTATCGCTCACAGTCAGCGACATAGTACCGATTTTTACGTTTGGAATTTTTGTTGCCGTTGGAACATTACTGGCAATGCTCCTTTCTCTGATATTTATTCCCGCATTGCTGATGGTACTTCCGGAAAAAGTATCAGTGTCTCAGGAAGGTTTTGGAAAAGATGAAAACCTGTCCAGCGGAGTACATCAGGTGAATTTCATGGATCGTCTTATTCAAAAGTCTCTTGAGGTTATGACATCATGGGTTCTACTAAACGCACGACCAGTTTTGTTGGCAGCACTAGCGATTTGCTCAATTTCAATTTATGGACTATCACAAGTGAAAGTGGAAAGCAGTTTGGAAAGTTATTTTCAGGCAGATGCACCTCTTGTGATTGCAAACCGTGCTATGGAAAAAATGTCTGGAAGCCGTACTATCAACATTGTGATCACAAAAACAGGTGAAAAAGAACCTTGGAAAAATCCGGACAACTTGAAAGTTGTTGAAGAATTTCAGGAATTTTTAGCAAATGAACCAAGGGTCAAGCGGACACTCTCGCTTGTTGATTTGATTAAGCGTATCAGTTATGCTTTTAATGAGAATCGCAAAGAATTTAATCGACTACCGAATGGATTTGAATTTCTGGAAAGTGAGGTGATATTTGAAGAAAACGGCCAAACCGAAAAGCGAACTGTAAAGAGAGAAATCAGTGGGCGGGATTTGATAGCTCAGTATCTTGTGCTCTATGAAAATTCTGGAGGGGATGTACTTTCTGACGTGGTTGACAGCGAGTATCTAAATTTAAATTTGGCAGTTACTATCAGTTCTAATTCAACTACGGAAGAGGAAAAACTTCTGCAGAGTATTGAAGATTATGCGGTCCGGCAGTTTCCGCAGGGTTTTAGCATGACTTCATCAGGAATGGTGCCGATAAATGTTGCAACAAGCAATGAAGTAGTGACTAGTCAAATCCGAAGTTTGAGCGGTTCTATTTTAGCTGTATTTTTAATGTTGGCTTTGATCTTTCGCTCAGTTACCAGGGGATTAATGGGGATGATTCCCCTTGTCTTTACGGTGCTGTTTAATTTTGGAGTAATGGGTTTTTTTGATGTTCATCTGGACATAGGTACTGCCCTTGTCAGCAGTATTGTGATTGGAATTGGTGTTGATTACAGTATTCACTACCTATCTCGCATGTTTCACGAATTAGGTGATGGTACAGAATTACATGATGCAATATCAAACACGGTCAGACGCAGTGGAAAAGCCATCACGTCTAATGCAGTAACTGTAGGTTTTGGTTTTTTGGCTTTGAGTGTCTCAGAATTTTTACCATTAGTCACACTGAGCTGGATGATTTTGCTCACATTAAATATCAGTGCGTTGGCAACCATGATTTTAATTCCGGCACTAGCCGTGACATTTACGGATGTTTTGAAACTTGTGCCGTCGCAGAATGATTAATTAGAGCTTGATCAAAAAATATAATCAATTGTAATAATAGTTATTTACTTGTAGTTTATAAAAAAAATTTAATAAAAATATGTCAGTTTTCAGTCGTCTGCCATCAGTATTTTGGGTCGAATTATAAATCGGATAGCTTATAGCTGATTCTCTGCTGATTCAAAACCTTCTGAAACCATAATAAAAACGGGACGAAACAGATTCACGTTCAGAGATTAATTAACAAAATTATTATTTTATTCATGTCAAATTCATTACGTATATTTCATCAGTTACAAGCCGATTTAAATCAAATCATTTTAGGACAGGAACGCCTGATAGAACGCTTATTGATAGTACTGTTAGCAGACGGACATATCTTAGTTGAAGGTGCACCCGGTCTGGCAAAAACCCGTGCAATTAAAGCTCTTGGTGAGAAAATTGAGGGAGAATTCCAACGTATACAGTTCACTCCGGATTTATTGCCTGCCGATTTAACAGGTACAGACATATATCGTCCCCAAGAGGGTAGTTTCCACTTTCAGTCAGGACCGGTTTTTCATAATTTAGTCTTGGCAGACGAAATTAATCGTGCTCCCGCAAAGGTCCAATCTGCTCTTCTGGAGGCTATGGGCGAAAGGCAGGTAACGGTTGGTGGACAAACGTATCCTCTTCCGGATTTGTTCCTGGTGATGGCTACACAAAATCCTATTGAACAGGAAGGGACGTATCCTCTTCCTGAAGCACAGCTTGACCGTTTTTTACTTCACGTATTTATAGACTATCCCTCAATAGAAAATGAATTAAAAATATTGCGTCTTGTCCGGAAAGAAGCTTTGAGTGAAATTCAAATGTCATCGGATAAAAGTCTGAAATCTGCGGTTGATTCAGGAACAAAATCTGTAGGACGAAAAATTTCTTCAGTACATGTTTTTGAAGCAAGAAATGAAGTACTGAATATATACATGGCGCCTGAAATAGAACGTTATTTGGTTGAGATTATTGCAGCAACAAGGATTCCGGAAAAATATAGCGACGAGTTGGCACGTTTAATCACCTGGGGTGCAAGTCCTAGAGGGTCACTGTCACTTGACCGGTGCGCCCGTGCTCGTGCCTGGCTTCATGAACGTGATTTTGTTACTCCGGAAGATTTGCAGGATTTAAGCGGTGACGTGCTGCGTCACAGAATTATTGAAAGTTATGAGGCTGAATCTGATGGTATTACCACCGATGACGTGATTGCAAAAATTCTTGCTCAGGTGGCGGTTCCTTAATAATTTATTCTATCCTTAATCTTGCATGAATATGGTAAATTCAGCAGATTATTTTCAATAACAGGCAGGTTTTAAATTCTCCAAACTAATGCTTCACTACATTGCATTCATTTACCAGAATTAAATAATCCAAAAATATCAAAACAGATTGCATTTTATTATATTTGTAATTGGCAATTCAAAAACAATTATTTGACTTTCAGTCAGAATATGATTTATTCACAAATAAGCAGACAGCACAGTGAAAGATGAAATATTTTGACCCAACGGCAGTGGTTCTGTTTTTTGTTGTTTCTCTGGCAGGCATAGTTCAACATTCCTTTTTGCTTCAGTTGAATTCTGATTGGAGTGAACGGATGTTCCAAGCCTATGCACTTGGTGTGGGTTATGACGTTATGAACGGAGCTATTTTCAGCACGTTAGCTGTGATTTCCCCTTTTCCGATCTTATTTAGGAAAATTTTCTTCAGCATTCTTGGTCTTGGGTTATTTGCTTTCCTATTCACAGATTACCATTACGTTTTGATTTTTGGTACCCACCTTCCTTTTTCTACCATTGAATATTTGAATGATAGCGGCGCTTTTTTGTCATCCGCAATACATGCAGTAAATGACAAAACATTTTGGATGTTATTCGTTTTTCCTTCTGTGATGCTGGTGTTTATGCTTTGGCGTTTTGGGAAAAAACTGAACAGTTGGAAAGAAGATTTTAAGTGTAGGGCATTAACGCTTCTGTTTATAATTTTAATTGGGGGGGCTGCTGCAAGTTACAGTAATTCCTATGTTTCAAAAAACATGGAAAATCCACTTACATCTGCAGCATTGCAATATTTTTATTATTCCAAAGATCGGGAACCAGATAAAAAAATTCTTCGTCCTGAAAAATCTCTAAAAATAGTGGAGACATTAATTAAAGGTAAAAAACCTTCAGGAAAAATATGGGATAATTATCCGCTTGTGCGAGTACGTGAGGCAACAGGATGTACTGGACAGAATTATTCTGAGCTTACTAAAATTCTGTGTGCAACTGCAGACAAACCTAATATTTTAATATTGTTCCTGGAGTCATTTAGGGCTGCAGAAGTAGGTGTTTACGGCAGCAAGTTGGGGCTTACTCCGGAGTTTGATCGCTGGTCCAAGCACGGAATATTATATAAAAACTTTTTCGCAAACGGTTTTCAAACCAGACATGGACAGGTGGCCACTTACTGTTCTTTGTTTCCAAATTACGGTGCTGCTGTTATGAAGCGCTACACCAGGAACAGTTTCATGTGTCTTCCGGAATACCTAAAAAATTTGGGTTATTACACCTCATGGGTTTACGGTTCTGATGCAAACTTTGACGGACAGTCAACATTTTTGCCAAAAATCGGCTTTGATAAAATTGTAGATGAATTTGATTTCCCAAACGGGGCTATGACACTTGGCTGGGGGCTTTCTGATGAAGACCTCTTCCGGAAATGGGAAACTGTTTTAGACAGTGAGAAGGAACCATTTTTCTCTTCAGCTTTAACTTCAACCAATCATTATCCTTTTGAAGTCCCGGATAATTATCGGCTTCAAGCAGGAGATTCAGTGACAGACCGCTACCGAGAATCTTTACACTATACTGATGCCATGTTGGGGGTCTTTCTTAAAAGGATTTCCAAAAAACCTTGGTTCAAAAATACCATTATTTTTGTGACTGCAGATACATCCAGTTATCAAAATGCGGAACAGAATACCAATAATTATGAAGAATTTGTTAATCTGCATTCTCAAGTTCCGTTACTAATTTTATCAGGTAAATCAATCGCTCTAGGAAAAAAATCTGAGGGAATTATTATCACTCAACATGCCAGTCAAGTGGATTTGGCCCCTACAATTTTGGATATTTTACGTAAAAAATACATAGTGCCCTGGGTTGGGCGCTCATTGTTGAATTCAGTTGATTTGCTGACTGATGTGCCTCAACGTGCATATACAAATCGTCCTGGAGCATATTGGGCAGTCATTGAAGAAAAATCACGTTATTATCGTGAAAATGACAAGCGGGATCATTTTTTTGGAGATCAGGACAATCAAAAAGGACTGCACTTGAAGGAAATTGGATCATCCTGGATTAAAACTATTAGCTGGGTTTTGCAGGAAAATCGAGTATGGCCGGAAAAATAAAAAAATGAAAGATGCTGCTAAAAAAAATGGTATATTTCTTGGCAAAATGGAGTTGCAGGAACTGGTTAGGAATGCCCATAAGAAAAGATTCTTGTTGACTGCAGAAAATGTTGGATCACTTGGAGGTCCATATTTGACTAAACTCAAGGGAAGAGGTATGGAGTTTTCTGAAGCCCGCCCTTATCAGTACGGAGATGATGTACGTCATATTGACTGGAGGGTGACGGCTCGAACTGGCACGACACACACTAAGTTGTTCAGAGAAGAACGTGAGCGTCCAGTGATGCTGGTTTTGGATCTGTCCCGCCGGATGTTTTTTGGAACTCGCCAAAGATTAAAATCAGTTCAAGCAGCTCGTATTGCAGCTTTGACGGGCTGGAGGGCACTTCTACGGGGAGATCGAGTTGGAGGTGTTATATATTCAGAAGGAATGCATCGGGAATTCAAACCAAGAAGTGACCGTCGGCATTTTTTACGTTTGCTTTCAAATATTATGACTGAGCATAATCTAATTGCAGACAGGATGAATAATAATGAATGGAGTTTTGGTAGCAATTCTCTTTTTGCCCCTGCATTGAGGCGTGTGCGACAAGTAGTACATCCGGGAAGTTTGATTTACATATTCAGTGATTTTTCTGGATTTAATGCAGAATGCCAGAAGCACTTGTTTCAACTTTCCAAGCAAAATCAGCTAGCTGCCTTTTTAATTTCAGATCCTCTGGAAAAAGAAACACCATCTTCCGGACGTTATGCAATGAGTGACGGTGAGGCTGTTGCCTGGGTTAACTCCGAAAATTCAAAAACACGTCAACTCTACGCTTCCACTTATGAAGATCAGTTAAAAAATTTAAAGCACGAATTACAACTCTGCAGGCTAAGCTTGAAAATGCTGAGTACAGTGGACAATGTTTCAGAGATTTAATGAATCAATCATTTTGATTACAAACATTTTCAAATGCCGGAAGAAAATCCACTAATAAATTTAAAAGACATTCACTTACCACCATCTGTTGCAATTTGGCCTCCGGCTCCAGGCTGGTGGATTGTGGCAGTAGTATTGCTTTTGATTTTTGTGTTTTGCGGAATGTGGATCAGTCGCATTTTAGAAAGGCGAAAACCCAAAACTGAAGCTCTGCGATTGTTAAAAAATCTGCAAAATCAACAAAATAATACCAAAGAATCATTGGAAATACTCAGGGATTTATCTCAAATACTGCGTCGGGTTGCATTGACTTTTTGTGCAGATGAAAATGTGTCTTCACTGCATGGGTCCGAATGGTTGGAGTTTCTTGATAGAACAGGAAACACCACTGAATTTACTAAAGGAGCAGGGCAAGTATTTGGAAAGGAACTTTATCAGAAAAATCCAGAAATTGAAATAGATGTTTTGTTTCCAATGGTAAAAAAATGGATTATGGATTGTAGTCAGCAGCATTGAACAAAGTACGGAAAATGATTTTATTTGAGAATGGTGTGTTTGAATTTATATGGCTTTGGGTGGCATGGTTCTGGCCACTGCCCTTATTGTTTCGTGTTCTTCCACCAGTTGATAGGTCAATTCAGGCTCTTCGTGTTCCTTTTTTTCATAGAATTTCAGTTTTGCCTAAATCTGGAATATCAGCTGGAAAAAACTTAAAAGTCTTGCTGTTAGCCGGATTGGTCTGGAGTTTGATTGTTCTGGCAGCACTGAGACCGCAATGGGTTGGGGATCCAGTAGAATTACCTGTTTCCGGCCGAAGTGTGATGCTTGCAGTTGATCTTTCCGGAAGTATGAAAGAAACGGATCTGGAACTGCATGGTGAATCCGTGACGCGGCTGGCTGTTGTAAAATCAGTTTTGAGGCCTTTTATTGATCGGAGAAAAGGCGACCGGCTGGGGCTGATTCTGTTTGGAGATCAAGCTTATCTGCAAACTCCACTGACTTTCGACCGGAAAACATTGCGGCAAATGCTTGAAGAATCTGAATTAGGTCTTGCCGGACAGAGAACTGCAATTGGTAATGCAATCGGACTGGCCGTAAAACGAATGAAAGATCTTCCAGATAAAGAAAAAGTATTGGTGTTGCTCACAGATGGTCAAAATACCGCTGGTGAGGTTACTCCTGAAGATGCAGGGCGTTTAGCTAAAGAAACTGGGCTACGGATACACACCATTGGTATTGGTGCAGATGAAGCATGGATAAGGGCATTCTTCGGCAAGCAAAAAATTAATCCATCTGCAGAACTTGATGAAGCAATGCTGAAATCTTTAGCAAGCCAGACGGGTGGTACATATTTTCGGGCGAGAAGTACAGAAGAACTGGAAAAAATTTATGCAATGATTGATAAAATTGAACCGTTGGAAATAGAAAAAGAGGTTTTCCGTCCCCGTCAAGCCTTGTTTATGTGGCCGCTGGGTTTTGCAGTACTGATAGTTGGAATATGGTCAGCAGTTTTATTGATTAGAAACTAATCATATTTATTATGTTAAGTTTAGTAATTGATCTAAAAAGAAAGAAATATTTAGCCGTCATTGATTAGATAAATTATAAATAAAATTCTGAATGAAAACAAATAACTGAATAATAAGTGCATCTGTTATTGTTCATCTCTGAATTCATAAATTATTGTAAGATACTGATAGTATTGACTGCGGTATGTTTTCTCAACTGAAGGGGTAAATATTATAAAATACTGATATCTTATAAGATACCTCAAATACGTTTGGTGTTACACGATAAAATTCGTGATTGTCTATTTATACATTTAAAGCAAGTATAAATCATGAACAGACTTGGCTCAGGTGAATATTCATTAAAGCTCCAGTCTAATATTCGTTAATTATTATGTTATCTGAATTTCAATTATTACGCCCTCTGTGGCTCATAGCAATACCAGTTATCTGGTGGATGGTTTTTCGTTTTCTTGGAAGTTGGTGGAGTAAAGGAAACTGGGAAGATGTGGTTGAACCGCATCTGCTGTCGTTTCTTGCAACAACTCCGGCAAAGCAAAAACGGAGTCTGCTCCCGTGGATCATCTGTTTAGTAGGTACTATTCTTTTGCTGGCTTTGTCCGGACCGGTCTGGAAGAAGAATTTACAGCCGTTGTTGCAAAAATCACAGGCAAGAGTACTGGTTTTGGATTTATCTTATTCCATGCTGGCAACAGATATAAAACCAACACGGTTTGAGCGAGCACGTTTTAAATTGAATGACCTGCTAGGACACTTTGTTGAAGGTGAAACTGCACTTATCGTATATGCAGGAGATGCATTCGTTATTAGCCCATTGACCCATGATCCTGCCACCATTGCGTCTCTTCTTACGGGGCTTCATCCTAATATTATGCCTCTTCCCGGAAGTCGTTCAAATCTTGCAATTGAACTTGCTGCAGATCTTTTGAGCCGAAGGAATGGCGGTACTGGACATATCATTTTGGTTACAGACGGAATTGAAGTACAGGATATTCCAGCAGCAGAAAATGCGGTTGGTTTGAATCGACTGTCAATTCTTGCAGTTGGAACTGAATCCGGCTCACCGATTCCCTTGTCCGGAGGAGGATTTCTTAAAGACAAAAAAGGAGGAATTGTAATACCAAAACTCTATTTAAAACCTTTACAAAAATTAGCCGCTCAAACTCATGGTGCCTTCACAAGATTGAGTCCGGATGATCGGGATGTGGAGCAAATCATTGCAGCAGAAACTGCTGCAGATGATTTTGTTGAAGACAAACAGCAGAGAACTTCTGATAAGTGGAATGAAGAAGGACCATGGCTCTTATTACTTGTCTTGCCCATGGCAGCATTGCTGTTTCGTAGGGGGCTATTGTTTTCAATTGGATTAGTAGTATTACTTGGAGTCACAGCAAACCCTTCTTCAGCGCTCGCATTCGGATGGGATGATTTATGGTTACGACCGGACCAGCAGGCTGCTAAATTGTTTCAGCAAGGTGAAACGAAACAAGCAGCTGAACTTTTTGAAAGCTTGGAATGGAAAGGGGCAGCGTCATACAGATCTGGCGACTATGAAAAAGCAATTGAGCATTTTTCTCAACAGAATCATTCACGGGCCAATTTCAACAGTGGAAATGCATTGGCCTTTGCAGGACGGTTACAAGAATCATTGGAAGCTTTTGGGCGGGTGTTGGCAGATAATCCGCAAGACGCAGATGCTCAGTACAATCAGGATTTGATTGAAAAACTACTGAAAGAACAACAAAAGAAAAAACAACAGCAGGAGGGACAACAGGGTGCAAATCAAAAAAATAAACAGGATCAACAGGATGACTCAAGTCAAACTCAGGAAAAACAAAATGCTCAGTCTGCACAGGATACTTCTGGTGACAATGCTGCTACCATGGATCAGCAGACAGCAGAGGGTGAAAAAAATAATACTGAAAAGGAATCAACTGTAAAGAAAAATAATAAAAAATCTGATGAAGAAAAAACTGAATCTCCAAATAAAGAAGGAGTGCAAAAAAAACTTGATGGATCTGTTGAAAAAGGAATCGCAAAATACAAGAAACAAGACTTAACTCCGGTTGATCTTGCCAAACAGCAATTCCTTGAACAATGGTTGAGAAAAATACCTGATGATCCCGGGCGCTTGTTACGCAACAAAATGGAAAGGGAATTCCAACGCCGCGGAAAACAAAATTTTAAAAATGAACAATATTGGTAAATGATGATAAAACTATTTATTTTGGGAGTTTTGATATTGTTTGGGAATCCAGCCTGGGGCGAAGTTACTGCATGGGTAAATAAAAATCCGGTAGTAGTAGGAGACATGTTCCAGTTACGTGTAGAAGCAAAAAATGTTGATGATGCCGAGGAACCAGATTTAAGCGGAATTACTGGTTTGCAAATTTTGAATCGAAGTGTGCAAAATCAAACCTCCATCGTTGGGACTTCTATAACAAGGACTTTGAGCTGGACCTATATTATGATTGCTCCATCTTCTGGAGATTACCTGATACCAGCACTCAAGGTAGGAAATGAGCAAAGCACTCCCATTGCATTAAAAGTGACTGCATACTCACAGAATCAGCGGCAGAAATATGTTAGTCTTGACGTGGAGGTTGTTCCCAAAAAAGTTTATCCACAGCAGCAGATTTTAGTCAGATTAAGGATTTCTCGAACTGGAGTACAACTGGAAAATGAAACGATTACACCATTTGAACTGAAGGGAGCACTAGTAGAGGAGCTAAGTCAAAAATCCCACCAGACTGTTAAAAACGGGAAAAAACATAAGATTACTGAAATTTTATATGCAGTGATTCCGGAAAAAAGCGGGACACTTGTTATTCCACAGGTTCGTTATCAGGGTGAAATAATTCAAAGAGGTTCATCACAAAATAATTTTGGTAATATTTTTCAAAAACGGGGACAAAGAATATTTAGTACAAGTACAACGCAATCAGTTGAAGTTAAGCCGCTGCCGACAGGTTTCAAGAACTGGTGGTTGCCGACAGATAAACTTGTGATAGAAGAAAAGTGGCAGCCGGACCCTCCGGTATTTAGAGTAGGCGAACCTGTGACTAGAACTTTTGCGATCTTTGCAAATGGTGTCTCTGGAAATCAAATACCGGAATTAAAATTTGATTATCCTGTTACTTTGAAGGGATATGCAGATCAACCTTTAATTGAGACAGAAAAATCGGAAAAGGGACTTAAAGGGATGCGATTGGAAAAATGGGCTCTTATTCCAAGTCAACCAGGAAAAATTGAACTTCCGGGAGTTTCTGTCAGTTGGTGGGATATTAAAAGTGATACGCTTCAGACTGCAGCCATATCTCCAAAAATATTTGATATACTTCCTGTTCTAGAAAATTTACAGGAAATACCTGAAGAGGAAACACCTGAATTACAGGTAAATCAGGCAGCAACTGCAGAAGTTGTGCAGGAAAAAGAGACGGCAATAGAATCATTCTTTTGGAAGATATTGGCCTTCGGTTTCGCATTTATTTGGTGTGCAACAATGTTGATGTGGTTTATAAATAAAAATAATAAAGCTGCTGCTGTCACTAAAAATGAAAACAAATTTATACAAAATCGGAAGACCGCTCTTAGAGAAGCAACTAGAAATGCAGAAAAAGCTTTTCGTTCCGGGGATCCAGGAATTGTGCAAACTGCACTTTTAAAATGGGGTACTGCAGTTTGGACTGATGATCCTCCGCAAGGTTTAGAACAAATTGGGGAAAGATTGCCGGAACTAAAGAATGGAATAAATGATCTAAATTTAGTACTCTACGGAAATAATCAAACAAAAGAAAGTTCAATGGAGAAATTATTTAATGATTTTAACAAGGTTTCTTTATTAGATAAAAAATTTAATAATAACAAAGGGCAGCCACAGTTGGAACCTTTATATCCGGAGTAGATATGATTGAATATTTGAGCGCCTTTTTAAACGCTTATTTGAAAGAAAATTTATTAGAATTAGGGTTGACAACAGGCATGGTGGAATCGCTGGTGCGTGGAGGATTAATTTTACTGGCACTTTTATTGAGTTGGGTTGCTCATAGAGTTTCCCAGGGACCAATTAAGAGGTCAATTGAGAAATTTGCACACTATACCATCCAACAATGGGACGATATTCTGGTTGAAAAGCATATTGTTAAACGTATACTTTACTTTATTCCACTAATACTGCTTTATGTCCTGTCCTCACCAATATTGACAGGAACATCACTGCTTCCGTTCAGTCAGGCATTGATAAGTGTTTTGTTTTTGATTGCCGTAATGATGTTTTTGGATGCAATGCTGAGCGCATTGTTGGCAATTTACGGTAAATCTGCAATTGCAAAAGAAATTTCAATTACTCCTTTTGTGCAGGTACTTAAGTTGGGGTTGTATTTTGTAACAGGAATTTTGCTGTTGTCTTTGCTACTTCAAAAAACTCCGCTCTACTTTTTAAGTGGTTTAGGAGCTTTAACTGCAGTATTGATGTTTGTATTCAAAGATGTACTGATGGGATTTGTTGCAGGAATTCAGTTAATTGCTAATAAAATGGTGGCCCCGAAAGATTGGATTGAAATGCCTAAATATGGGGCAGATGGAGATGTGCTTGAAATTACACTCACTACTGTCAAAGTTCAAAATTTTGATAATACTATCACAACTATTCCAACTTATGCACTTATCAATGAGTCATTTAAAAATTGGCGCAACATGAATTTATCCGGAGGTAGAAGAATTAAAAGATATGTAAATATTGATCTTGGTAGCATAAAGTTTTGCAACAGTGAAATGCTGGTACGATTTAAAAGTATTCAATTGATTAGTCAGTATATTCAAAACCGGCAAGAAGAAATATTGGTTTATAATAAGAAACACCAGGTTGACGAAAGCACACTGGTTAATGGCAGAAGATTAACAAATATCGGAGTATTTCGTTCATATGTTGAAGCATATTTAAGACAGCATCCAATGATACATAATGATATGACCTTCCTCATTCGTCAGCTTTCACCAAGTGAGAATGGATTGCCGATTGAAATATATGTTTTTTGTAAAAACACTAACTGGACAGCCTACGAAGCAATACAGGCTGATATATTTGATCATATATTGGCTGTTGTACCCGAATTTGATTTACGTGTCTTTCAAGAACCATCAGGCTCAGATTTTCAAAAAATAGCATTGTAGTTATATTGAATATATAAGATAACAATTATATTAAAATAATGATAATTATAAGTATAAAATATAAATATATTATGTAAATTTAAATATTTATCTTATTATCAAATATGATTCAGTCGTTATAAATACGAAAACTGTTTCACTTATAGTGAAATGAGAAATTTTGTTTATTTAAGAAAACTAATATCATTAAAATTTATCATTACGGTCGAAATGACAGTTTAGATTTTATACTAATATCAGGACAGTCTAATTTAAATTCATTATAAATTATAATTATCGCTTCAATAACTGCTTATCAAGCAATCAGAAGCAAATTGGTTTTTAAAAAGTCAATATGAAGCAGAAACTAAACGAGCAACTAAGAATTGGAATATAGTCAGCATCATGACCTGTGTAATTAAAAATTAATTAATCTGATTATATTGTAGGATTTGAATCCATAAGAGTCAGAAATTAACTTTGTTGTAAATCTTGTTTCAAATAGTTTGTTATTATTTAATATATATATAAATAATAAATATAATAATATTATGTTTATATAATATGGATAAATATAAAAATATGACATGTTTAATTGCAGATGATTTTAGTACTGCCCGTCGTATTATTAAAAATTCTCTACAAGAATTAGGGTTTATCTGTTTGGAAGCTGAAAATGGGGAGCAAGCACTGGAAATTATTGAGCAAACAACTATAAATTTATTAATAGCTGATGTACACATGCCTGATAAGAGCGGTTTAGAGCTTTTGGAAGATATTCGTGCAGATGATATATTAAAGGATATCCCGGTTATACTTACAATGATTGAACCTCTGGATCATATAATTAAAGAAGGTGAGGAACTGGGAATGACTGATTATCTTGTAAAGCCTTTTGATGTATTTATGCTGTCAAAAGTACTTGATAAGGTAATTGAAACGGAACTGGGAGAATCATTGTAGTCTTGATTATGGAGAAAACTCCAAGAATTAGGTGTGCCAGATGTAAACACTATAAAGTCACGTGGGATGTGGATAAACCATACGGCTGCAGTAAACTCGGATTCAAATCAAAAATAGAACCTGCTACCTACATAGTACAGATATCTGGTATCATGTGTCACAGTTTTGAATCAAAGTCATATAGAAAATAAATAAAAAGTTCAAACAGCTTTTTTATCAGTTTCACCTGTACGAATACGGATAACTTTTTCCAAATCTGAAACAAATATTTTACCGTCACCGATTCTTCCTGTATTGGCTCCAGCTATAATTGAATCTACAGCTTTATCTAAATCTTCATCTTGTACAACAATTTCTATTTTAACTTTTGGAAGAAAATCAACGATATATTCTGCACCACGATATAATTCCGTGTGCCCTTTTTGTCGTCCAAAGCCTTTAACTTCAATAACTGTCATTCCATGGATACCTGCAGCACCAAGGTTTTCTTTAACTTCTTCCAGTTTAAATGGTTTGATAATCGCTTCAATTTTTTTCATGTATTATTTTCAATATTGAAATATGGATGTGGCAGAATACACTAAAATTATGGGGCTATTTGAGTCACATTTGCAAGTAAAAAAGTTATCTGTACCAGGAACGATACGTCTTTATTTGCATTCAGTGCAAATGTTAATCGCATTTTGTGATAAATTTCATGAGGAACTGGTTTTGCCAGAAAAATGGATAATTGAAAATGTTGGTGTAAGAGAATTGGAGGCATTTCTCAAGTATCAGATAGATGTATTGCATTGGAAAAGAAGTACCCTGGTGACTTGTATCAGTGGTATAAAGGTGTTCTATCAATATTTGGCTGAATCTCAACATATGTCAAACAACCCAATTCAGCATTTTAAATTGCCTCGCGACATTTCAGAAATCGGTCAGCAAAGATATGAAATAGAAAAAATTAACTTATTATTTCAGCATGATCTGCAAAACACATTGCAAGGTTACCAGCAACGACTGTTGTTAGAATTTATTTACGGATTGGGATTATCACTCGTTAAAATTGTTAAGATCAATTCGGTCATTCCAGAACTTGATGAAGGACGGGTGCGTTTGTATTTTAGAAACTCAAAATTTCGTGATTATCCATTCAATCCTGCTGCAATTAAAGTTTTGAAATCCTACTTAAAGTTAATTGATAATATTAAAGGTCATGAAAGTTTTTGGATAAATAATAAAGGTAAAACGATGACTGTAGGGCAATTGCAAAATCTCTTGAATAAATATTTTGAAGACCATGAATTACCATCTATAAATGCAAATGAATTACGTGATTTATCTGTACAGCACTTTTCCAGAGAGGGTGCAGATATGCGCTCTTTACAAACTTTGAGACAAGTTAAGCAATTAAGAAGATTACAGGCTTTGAAAGAATCAGATTTTGATCGGTTACAAAGAAAATTCAGCGAAAGACACAGTAGAAGTCATGTAAACAGTAAAAACAAAAAGCACTGATCTGGACTAAATATGTATCCTATATATTAAGCATATATTTCATTAATCAATGAGAAAACAAACTGCTTCCCCAACCGCCATCTTTATCTCCGTATCCATGTATTAATAATTCGACCAGTCCCGGAAGCATGGATTGGGCCTTGATGTTCAATTCTCGTATGGTTGTGCCTGTAGATAGAGGTGGACGGTTATCCATCATTTGACTTAGTTTTTTATAGATCTGAATTAAGTCTAAAACATCCTTTGCTGCATATTCGAGCTGTTTTTGAGTGAGATTAGTTTTTGACCAGTTAGTCTGCTGCTGCTCTTTATTGATTTCGTGTCCCAACAATTCTAAACTAAGATCTTTTAATCCATGTCCCTGTGTGTAAGTCCTTATTAATTTGCTCATTACTTTAGTACAGCAAAATGGTGTCACTTCAATATCCAGTGAGGTTTTAATGAAAGAGACATCACTAATGGCGAAATGAAAAATTTTGGTCACGCCAGAATCGGTTAATAGTTGCTTTAAATTGGGAGGAACCTTATTAGTGTCAGGTTTTACAAGACAAACATTCTTTTTGTCATCGCATATCTGGATTAAGCACACTTCGTCTCGGTAAAGTCGAAGACCATGGAATTCTGAGTCTATTGCAATTTCCTGTTTAGATAAATACAACTCAAGCAAATTATCCGGAATGTCTGATGTAATACTGTAGGTCATTATATTTTGAGTATTTTAGAATTATAAGTGGAGCATTTGTCAAAATGCGATTTTAAATAAATATAGTAATTATTCAGTTTGTATTTTATATGTTCGATTTGTGTCATTATCAAACATATAGTTTATCACTAAAATATTGGGGCCAGACCTAAATACTACCTTTTAATGAAAGAATCTCCAATATATAATAAAATTAGGAGTTGACAGAAATTTGAATGCTCAGATCCACGTACAAGCGATATAATATACTTAATGCAATCATTTACAAGTAAAAACAAAATATTTACTTTCTAGCTTTATATTATGCTAATTATCAGTGGCTGATGGACAAAATACAGAAATTCTAGTTATACAAGGTAGAATCAATGTTATCAGTAGTGCTATTTCAGAAAAAACATTTACATCTATTTTAGTATTTAAGGGCTTATATGTTTTTATTTTTTGTTAATATTCATATCAACTAATTCAATTTATGTTTTATTGATTTAAGTATACATAATATGCTTATATACTATTATTTATTTTAAATCAACTTATTAGATGTTTTTATTTTTATAGTATCTTGATCTAAATACTTAATGTGATATCAAAAACTTTTTACGTATAATCCCTGGCTTTCTATTTTTATACATACACTTCATAGTATTTGTTATTTTAATTCAAATACATGATTACACTAATGAATAAACGTACATAGTGCACTTTACATAATTTATGAGATAACCTGTATTACTGCCCATGAACAGTCGACCTACCTTCGTGTGATAGAGTGATAGTCATGTTCGTGCATATTCATTTCTTTTACCATATTTTCATCATATACGCTGATTCATCAGAACGAGTGCTCAGGGAAAGAGGCCTCTCTCTAGGGTCCACACAGTTAAGTTCAATCCCAGTGTTGGCAAGTGGTCGTATTTTCTTTGACTTTCTTTTAGAAAATATTTAATTAACCATCTAGATACTCTTTATTATACAAATTTCCCAGTAGAGGATGACACTTAAGTTCGTCCGGAGTGATGTATGAGTTTTGTGCCCCTGTTTTGGCAACGCTAGCGGCAGCCGCAAAATTGGCTATCAAGGCACTGTCATGAAGATCTTGCCCTCGACACAGTTCTGCAGCTAAAACCCCTACAAAAGCATCTCCGGCACCCAATGTGCTGACAACTGGAACTGCATGGCCGGGAATATGTGTTCTTTCACTTCCCTTTCCATATACAAGACCCTCCGCTCCAAGTGTAATTAAGACTTGATCGAGTCGATCCATAAGTTTTTCAAGGCAATAATAGGCTTCTTGTAAACCCATTATTTTGACCCCAGAGAGCGATTCGGCTTCCACTTCATTTACCACCAAAAACTCCACCCAATTCCACCATGTATCCGGAATAGTTTGAGCGGGAGCAGCATTTAAAAGCACTGGAATTCCAGATTTTTTAGATTCCAATCCAACAGCTTCGTTGAAGGATAAAGGACATTCCAGTTGAAGAACTGTCAAACCAATCGATTCCCACAAAGCATTTTCCATGGGGATATCCCCTCCATCCAAATCAGCGTTGGAACCAGCCAGAACGCCTGCTTGGTAATTGCCTTCGAGGTCGATGAAGTCCATAGCCATTCCTGAAGGTGTTGATCCTTCCAGGAGGTAATCGGTGTTCACTCCGGCTTTTTCCATGGCAGATCTGAGAATTTTACCGGGTTCATCAGAACCAATCCGACCTAAAAAACAGACCGGTTGCCCCCATAAAGCTGCGGAGACAGCCTGGTTTGCCCCTTTTCCACCAGGATGTTCTTCATAGCCTTTGGCCAAAAGTGTTTCCCCTATATCCGGAATCCTTTCGACATACATCATCCTGTCCAGATTCGCTGCTCCAGCTACCAAAACTGAGGATTTCACTGGCCTTCAAGGAGTTCGAGGATTGCCATCGTATCCTGTTTAATCAACAACTCACCTATCCCTTTTTCATCGAGAACAGAGGCAAACTTCCACCATTTTTTATAAAGACGGATATTGTATTCCGCTTCACGCACGGGATCTTCGTTTATCGGAAATGTGTCGAAATAGATGTGACCCTTGTAATCATACCGTTGGAGCCAATAAATAAATTCCAGGGTCATTCGAGGATGAACGGTGCCGAGCGCAAGGCCATCTTCACAACCTGGTTTCACAAAACCATCATTCAACTGCACCCCAAAAAGCTTTCCCTCCTGTCCCGTCAAGACTGCAGACTGAACAGGATTTTCTGTTGCCATCAAACAGTGACCGAAATCCAAAGTCAGTCCCATGTTTTGACGCTCAATGTCTCGTACTAAAAGTAATGCTGCACCTGTCGTGTTGTGGATAAAAAATCTCCTCGGTTCGGTAGGTTTTGGTTCCAGCGAAATTTTAAGTTCTGGAAATGTGTCACATACTACTTGGAAGGCTTCGACACAGTGTTTCCACATCAAGTTATAGTCTGTCTGAAAAGAATAATCGTATCCATCATAGGCTGACCAGACGACTAATTCCTTGGCATCAAGCGATCTCGCCCATTCGCCTGCATTCAGGACAAGATCTATAGCAGCTTTGCGTTTGCTGGATTCAGGGTGAGTAAATGCCCCGTTTTCAAACTCATGTGTAAACCTCGTGCAAACTGCTCCAGTCTGGAGAGAAGCCAAATCCAAAGCCTTTTTCACCTTTTCAGTTGTATATCCTTTCAAATGCTGTGGGCAGTTGAAATCAACAAGGTTGAGCCCTTCAATGGTTCCCTGACGAGTGATCCAGTCTAAGACTGAGTTATCTCCAGTCCAAAGATCCCTGCGCGAACTCATTGAGTTCAACCGAGAGGCAAATAGTGGCATCTCTTTATTATGATCAATCATTATATTTTGTTTTCTTTAACAAGAATCAGATTTGAAGTAGTCCCCAAGTCAAGGATAAACATCAGAATGAAGCAGAATAGTCTAGCTTAAAATAATTTTGTAAACTTGGACATCCTGGTAAAATTCACACTAAAATGACCCGTGGTCCCAGGACATTGGTTTGGAGTTATGCCTAAGCGTGTTGTACGATTTAGAAATTTATATACAAATGTGTACCACGTATTCGAGTACTGCACTTAATAATATCAGTGTATTATGGTGCCGAGAGCGGGACTCGAACCCGCACGAGCATAGCCCACTGCCCCCTCAAGACAGCGTGTCTACCAGTTCCACCACCTCGGCAAATAAAAGTGAATCTCAGTATGACAAAAAACACTAAATTAACAAGATTTTAATAATCTCTTGGGTGTTAATTCAACACACTTTTTGGGCGAAAGTTTTTATTAACATCACAACACTCCGTTACTTGCCTCAGATTAGATTAATAATATATATTTAGTTTATATTATTGTATATTTTATAATATTATTTATCTATACATAATATTATTATATTTTTTTATAAATGTCATTTAAAACATTTTAAGCATCTGTTAATAATTTGAGCAGTTGATTCAGGATATTCAAGAGGGAATAAATGTGAACTGGGAAAAGGAATAACCTTCAAACCTGTGAATTTTCTATTTATCCAGTGCAAATCGGACGTCCAGAGTATAGGATTACTGGCAGCATAGACTAAAGTACCTTTTACTTTGTAGACATTTTTGGGGAAAGAAGTCAACATTTTGTGAAAAATTGCCACCTCTTTTGCTACTGGAATCGTTAGTTCCACATCATTTTTACCAGCAGTCAGACCGTGAATTACATAGTCATTCAATGCTTGAGGATGGAAATTTTTAAACAGTTTATTTGCAAGGAATATTGACTTTGCATGAGACTTTGATTCAAAATGATCGCGCCGCTTTTTTGACTTCCCGGACGGGCTAAAATAATCCTCAATTTTCATTGCACGTAAGACCTTTATTAAAAAGCGTTTATAGGGAGAAAACAGAGGAGGGTCTAGTAATATAATATATTGAAATATTTCAGGTTTTTTAGCAGCTGCAAGTAAAGTCAAGACACCTCCTAATGAATGTCCAATCCCAATTACTGATTCTCCAAATTGACTTGCACTTTCCAGAATTTCATCTGTCAAATCATGATAATTTATCTCATTAGAATTAGTGTTTTCACCCAGAATATTGATAGCTGAAATTGTATGTCCTTTTAGTTGTTCAAAGAGGATAGAGTATGTTTTGGCTGGAAAACCGTTTGCGTGACTAAATTGTATAATGGACATAAATTATCAGGGACGGAATAAGCATAGACAAGTAATAAATTATCTACCTAGTTTTGCTGTATTCATATATAATTTTGCCGTTATTGTCGTGAAAACGTATTTGAAGCCTTTTGCTGGTAATGTCCATCCAGACAAAACCTATATCGTTGTAAGTATACTTGTTCAATGCTTCTGATTTATTTAGTTTTTTTCTTTCACTTGCTGAACGATAGTTTGCACCACCCGCACCGCTAATTACATAATCAGTAGATGAAGTATCAGATTGTAAATGTGACAAATGATGATTATGAGCTGATAAATACAAATCCACACGTCCTTCAAGAATCCAGTTCCAGTAACCGCGTGTTAGTATATCAACGTCCCCATGTGTCCCATTTGAATAGACTGAATGATGTCCAAAGGCTATAGTCCATGGAAGTTTATCTGTATTTGCCTTTAACTCCGCATCATCCCGGTTCAGTTTATTTCTGAGTCTTTCAAAAGAAAAGGGACAGTTCGTGTTTAACCCGTAAAACCGTGATTGGGCAGTCTCAAATGAATACTCGTAGTTTGGCATTCTCCAATAATTACTTCTCAAACTATACATTATTTGCGAGAAAGCGTTCTGCTTTACATCGTGATTTCCCAAAACTGCAAAGAATGGCTTCTTTATTTTATTGTAAACCTGCTCAAATTTTGTGTAAAACTGTTGGTCAAGTATTGATTTCACACCGTTTGGATAAAAATTATCCCCCAGGAGTAATACAAAATCACATCCGGCCTGATCACAGACTTTAGCCATTCCATCAGCTACTTTCAGTTGATCTTCGTTCCCTGTCCCTGTGTCCCCAAGTACAATTACCCGAAGATGATCTGCACGTAAAGGTGTTATTTCTACTGGCACAATATCATCTTCCATAGGGAAACACCCTACATCGTTGCCTTTTTCATACAACTTGAAACCTCCTGCAAAACCTACTCCTAAAAGTAAAAAAGCAATAATCAGCTTCAACCATACTGAAATTTTTCTTTTTGGAATAGGTTTGTTCATAACAAGAAGTATTAGTTACTTCAAACAGAAATATGAGGATCTTTGATTAAGGTCAGCAACTGCTCTAAAACAGGATCACGTAGTTCAAGTTGATGCAGACATTTTAAAGTATTTAGCACATAATCATGGCAAGAACCGCATTTTCCTTCTGCACGAACAACTCGTTCTGCAACTTTTTCCAGATCAAGATCCTGCACATAATGTTCGTGTTTGGTGTTGATAACAAAAGTAATGGCATAAACATCACCATTTTCTGTTTTAACACAAACCCAGGTAGGAATATAAGTTTCTGCAAACATTTCTCGTCTCCAGACTCTCTGTAGTTCAGAGTCTACGTTTTCAGGAGCAATCCGGAAGGCCATCCCCTGACAGGACCCACCTTTATCCAGACCGAACACCAAACCGTGATAATCCGGAGTACCCCTGTAAACAATTGATTTTAAACATAAACTTCTATGATAGCCAGATATTTTACCTGAAATTTTTTCTACAACTTTAAAGTCCGGATTCCACATCAATGAGCCATATCCAAAAACCCAAACTCCTTCTTCCAAATTGTGCCCTTTCAAAATATTCTGAACTGCAACAACCATTTCCTGGGAAGTTAAAGTTCGAATTGAATCGGCCTCTTTACCTGAACCCCACTCGAAAGATTGATTTGCATCAGCAACAGATGACAGTTCTTTTATCAAGCAACTATCTCGTAACATGGTTTATATTCTGTGTCTCTGGACAGTGTCATCCTCCGCTGACTGCAGAAAGTCGAAAGCAGTTTATCCAGTTCCTGCATTAGTTCCGGATCTCCGCTAATTTGAAACGGACCATTGTTTTCGATGGAAAGTACACCGTCTTCCTTGATATTACCCGATACTATTCCAGAAAACATTTTACGCAAATTACAGGCAAGTTCATGTTTTGGTTGTGCATAATGCAAATTTAATGCAGACATTGCTGCATGACTTGGACTAAACGGCCACTGATAATCTTGATCAATATGTAACATCCAGTTGAAATAAAAGGCATCTCCCAACTTTCTACGAAATTCACGAACTTTTCTGATGCCTGATTGAATTCTTTGTGCAACTTTTTCAGGATCATCGATAATAATTTCATAAAATCTCTGGGCCTCTGTCCCCAAAGTCGCACCGATAAAACCGTCAATTTGATCAAAATAATCTTTACTTTCTCTGGGACCTGTTAAAATCAGGGGAAAAGGCTGCTTAGCATTTTGGGGATGCATCAGAATACCGAGTAAATATAAAATTTCCTCAGTCGTTCCAACGGCTCCGGGAAAAACGATGAAACCGTGGCCAGTACGAACAAAAGCCTCAAGTCGTTTCTCTATATCAGGCATTACCACCAACGAGTTTACAATAGGATTTGGTGATTCTGAAGCAATTATACCAGGTTCAGTTATGCCGATATAGAGCCCGTTATTGTAGCGCTGTTTTGCATGGGCAATGGTGGCTCCTTTCATTGGACCTTTCATGGCGCCTGCACCACAACCTGTGCAGATATTCAACTCACGCAATCCAAGTTGGTAACCAACTTTTTTTGTATACTGATACTCTGTTTCCTCAATTGAATGCCCTCCCCAACATACCACTATATTTGGTTCAGTCAGTTCTCTGAGTAAGCCTGTATTCCTCAATATATGATAAACAAAATCTGTGATAGAAGTAGATTTTTTTAAATCAAATCCTCTTTTGTTTGAGAGCTCTGTGCCCACAAAAACAATGTCTCGTAAAACTGAAAATAAATGTTCATTTATTCCCTGAATTAGTTCGCCATTTACAAAGGCCTTAGGTGGTGCATTTCTCAATTCCAGCTTGATACTTCTTGTTTGCTGGACAACCTC
>Ga0209709_10000967_pt1 | contig 27029 bp, 26 predicted proteins | sample ArcticOcean_MG_C_2_FD_187435 | JGI IMG/M metagenome (GOLD analysis project Ga0209709, IMG submission 187435) | Marine microbial communities from western Arctic Ocean - ArcticOcean_MG_CB4_136 (SPAdes) (version 2) | ecosystem: Environmental > Aquatic > Marine > Oceanic | place: Arctic Ocean...
GTAAGATCTAAAATACGCTTTCCTTTTAATGGTTTCATTATAATTTCTCAAAACATTCATTTTATAATTAATATTTTATAGATAAGTTAGTTTAATAATAAATTCATAAATAACTATTAATGTATACATTTATGATTTATATAGATTTTCCTATATTACGGAGATTAATGTGACACAAGAATGGACAAAAGATAGCTGGAGAAAGAAGCCTATTGTTCAAGTTCCCGATTATAATGATCAAGAGCTTGTAACTAACGTGGAAGGCCGTCTGTCCTCTTATCCGCCCCTGGTATTTGCAGGTGAGGCTAGGAGTCTTAAAGAAAGTCTTGCAAAAGTGTCGCGTGGAGAAGCTTTTCTTCTTCAAGGCGGTGATTGTGCAGAAAGTTTTGCTGAACACTTACCGGATAATATTCGTGATAGCTTTAGAGTCATTCTTCAAATGGCCGTTGTTCTTACTTTTGGTGCTGGATGTCCTGTTATTAAAGTTGGTAGAATAGCTGGTCAATTTGCAAAACCGCGGTCATCAAATTTTGAAAAACAAGGAGATCAAGAACTCCCAAGTTATCGTGGAGATATTATCAATAGTATTGAATTTGATAAAGCACTTCGACAACCCGACCCTGAACGTCAAATAATGGCATATAGACAAGCTGCATCGACATTAAATCTTCTTAGGGCATTTGCTCAGGGCGGTTATGCTAATCTTGATCATGTCCATCAATGGAATCTTGGGTTTGTTAAGGAAAGTAAACAAGGTGAGCAATACGAAGCTCTTGCTGGTAGGATTTCAGAAACTTTAAACTTTATGAATGCTGTTGGTATTAATTCTGAAACAAGCGCAGAACTAAGATCTGTAGATTTTTATACGAGCCATGAATCATTATTACTCGGTTACGAAGAAGCCTTAACAAGAGTAGATTCGACAACAGGTGAATGGTATGACACATCCGCCCATATGCTTTGGATAGGTGATAGAACTCGACAGCCAGATGGAGCACATATTGAATTTGTTCGTGGTGTTAAAAATCCTATTGGTATTAAATGTGGCCCTTCACTTGAAGGAAGTGAATTACTTCGGTTAATTGATATTATTAATCCTGAAAATGAAGAAGGTAGAATAACATTAATAACGCGATACGGTGAAGGTAATGTTGAAAGCCACCTTCCTGATCTTATACGTGCCGTCGAAGCTGAAGGAAGAAGTGTTGTTTGGTCATGCGATCCAATGCATGGAAACACAATCAAAGCGTCTAATGGCTATAAAACTAGGCCTCTGGATAAAATATTAAATGAAGTAAAGGATTTTATTGATATCCATAACTCCGAAGGAACTTATGCAGGCGGAGTCCACATTGAAATGACAGGTCAGAATGTTACCGAATGCACAGGTGGTACACAAAAAATATCTGAAGAAGATCTATCGGATCGTTATCACACTCATTGTGATCCTAGGCTCAATGCAAACCAAGCATTAGACTTGGCATTTTTAATTTCTGAGAAACTAAAGGCTCTTAGACCTTAAGTTAAGAAATATTAACGACCACCCTTCCCCTTACTTGTCCAGCTAGGATAGCTTCAGCAAAAGTTGGTACTTCTTCGAGAGTTGTTTCAACAACCATCTCATTTAGCTTTTTCATATCAAGATCTGTACTTAACCGACTCCAGGCTCGTTCTCTTTTATTCATAGGAGCCATTACAGAATCTATGCCAACAAGAGAGATACCTCTTAAAATGAACGGTAGTACTGTTAAAGGAAGGTCCATTCCTTGAGCAAGGCCACATGCTGAAACAGCTCCACCGTATTGAGTTTGTGCGATTACATTAACAAGAGTTTGACTTCCAACAGAGTCAACGGCGGCAATCCATCGCTCCTTTCCTAACGGACGAGAGGGTTCCGAAAGTTCATTTCTATCGATAATTAATTTTGCACCTAAACCTGTTAAATAATCACTTTCCGATAAACGACCAGTTGATGCCACAACGCTATACCCTAAAGAAGAAAGAATAGATATTGCGACAGATCCAACACCTCCAGATGCACCAGTTACAAGAACCTCGCCGCTTTCTGGTTGAATTCCAGAATCTTCGAGCCCCAATACACACAGCATTGCTGTATATCCAGCAGTTCCAATTGCCATTGCCTGCTTATTGGAAATGTTTTCAGGAAGTTTTAGCAAGTGATCAGATTTTACCCGAGCCCTTTCTGAATAACCTCCAAAGTGACTTTCGGATAATCCATAACCATTTAAAACGACTCTATCGCCTTTAGAAAACTTCGTGTCTTCTGATGAGCGAACAGTCCCACTAAAGTCTATTCCCGGAATCATTGGAAAAGTTCTTACAATCGGTGAAGAGCCAGTCATAGCCAAACCGTCTTTATAGTTTAAAGTTGAGTGTGATATATCTACCACAACATTACCTTCCATTAAATCACTCTCTGAAAGATCAATCAGATTCATAGTTTGAGAATCTTCATTTTTTTCAATTCTTAGTGCACGAAAAGTATCAGCCATAATCACTCCTTAATTAGCTTTTAGTTATCTTGAAAAACTCATTGGCTTACCTAATGGTTCGATTATCTCCCCGTCTTTCATAACCATATTATCACGAATAATTGTCATCACAGGCCACCCTTTGATGCTCATCCCGTTATACGGCGTCCACCCACACTTACTAACAATCCAATCATTAGTAATGGTTGTTTCTTTTGACATATCTATAATTGTAAAATCAGCATCAAAGCCAATTTCTATTCTTCCCTTACCTTTGATCTTAAAAAGATTTGAAGGGTTATAGCTCGTTAACTCAATAAATCTTTCAAGTGTTAGTTTTCCATTATTTACATGGTTAAGCATGACAGGTACTAGAGTTTGGACGCCCGGCATCCCTGATGGAGATTGGGGGTATGGATTATTTTTCTCTTCCTTTGTATGCGGAGCGTGATCTGATCCTATAATATCAGCAACACCCGACCTGATAGCTTCCCATAATTTTTTCTGATGTCGTTGAGATCTGATCGGAGGATTCATTTGGGCGTAAGTTCCAAGATCATCATAGCAGTCAGGAGAGTTTAAAGTTAAGTGTTGAGGGGTAATCTCAACAGATGCAATATCTTTATTATTTGATAAAAAATCTATTTCTTCTTCCGTCGTAACATGTAAAACATGTACTTTTTTATTATATTTTTTTGCTAAGTTTATTAGTCTTTTGGTCGCTGTTAAACAAGAAAGCTCGTCGCGCCATATTTCATGTGACTTAACATTTCCGATTTCTTGAAAATCCACACGTTCCTCTAGCCGAGACTGGTCTTCGCAATGGAAAGATGCCCTGTGATTGATTTTTGAAAGAATCTTATCCAAGCCATCATCATTAGCAACCAACAATGAGCCGGTACTTGCTCCCATAAAAACCTTAACCCCGCAACAACCATCAATATTCTCGAGGTCAGGAAGGTCGGATGAATTACCATCGGTGCCGCCAGCATAGAACGCATAATCGCAATACGCCCTATTCTTCGCTCGATTCAGTTTGTCTAAAATAGCCTCCTCAGTTGTTGTTGAGGGATTGGTATTGGGCATTTCAAAAACACCTGTTATTCCACCCATAACCGCACTCTTCGTCCCCGAACTTAAGTCTTCTTTATGCTCTAAACCTGGTTCACGAAAATGGACCTGACTGTCAATTACGCCGGGTATTAAGTGCAGACCCTTAAGATTAACTGTTTTTTTAGAGGTGAATTCTGATAAATCACCAATTTGAATTATTTTTCCATCCTTCACCCCAATATCAGAAAAGAAAGTTTCTTTGTGAGTTGCGACTTGAGATCCTGTATATATTGTATCGAAGACCATTTTTTGTTTTACCTTAATTCTTTATAATTTATAACTACTATTATACTTGATTATTAGGTTTATGGAAAAAAGAATTATAAAATTATCTGATCGTTCGATTCTATCTATTGGTGGAAAAGATTCAAAGAGCTTTCTTCAGGCAATAATAACGTGCGACGTTGAAAAAATATCATCGGATCCAGTGTATGGTGCAATACTGACTCCGCAAGGTAAATTACTTTATGATTTCATTATTTTCAAAAAGAATAATGAATTTCTGCTTGATATTTCCAAGTTAAATATAAAAGATTTTAAAAAGTTACTCACTATCTACAAACTAAGGTCGGATATTTCTATAGAGGAAAGACTTGATTTGAGTGTCTTTGTCGATATAGAAAATAAAACTGAAGATATTAAATTTCTTGACCCACGGCTAGTAGAAATGGGCTCTAGGGATATTCTAGAATCTGAAAGCTTAGATTATGGAGCTGATTTAATTTTGTATAAAAACCAAAAAATTAAACTAGGAGTTGCTGAGACAGGTGATGACCTTGTTGTCGGAGAAATATTTCCTATGGAAGCAAACCTTGATTATTTGAAGGGAATTGATTTTCAAAAAGGTTGTTTCATAGGGCAAGAAGTCAGCTCAAGGATGTTCAGGAAAGGAACTGCAAAAAAAAGAATTGTTAACTTCACAAGTAACGACCACTTTACTAATAAAGAAGAAATAGTCTATAATGGCACCAGAATTGGTACAGTGATAAAAAAAATAGGCGCTAATGGTATAGCTCTAATTAAGGTAGATAAAATTAGTAATCCCGATAGAGAGACAACTACAATCACAACTGAAAATAATCAAAAAACAATGGTAATAAATCTTCCATCTTTTTTTCCAAAACAAACTGGTACAACTCAAAAATGAAAAAACCAAAACTAAATATCCATCAAAATCTTTCAGCTCCAGAGATATTGAATGAAATGAATATTGCTTGGTCGAAAGGTATGTTTAGGGAGACAAAAGATGAGTATAATAAGGTTTCTAGGGTTATTCCTGAAATAGAGTGGCCATTTTTTGCTCCTTACATCAAGGCAATAAATATTCTAAAAAAAGAGATGAATGCTGTAATCTTAGCCCACAATTATCAAACCCCTGAAATTTTTCATTGCGTTAGCGATATCAGGGGTGATTCACTTCAGTTAGCCAAGGAGGCAGGGGCTGTTGAAGCAGATATAATTCTTCAATGTGGCGTCCATTTTATGGCAGAAACTTCAAAATTACTAAATATGGATAAAACTGTTTTGATTCCAAGTATGGAAGCTGGCTGCTCTTTAGCTGAGTCAATAACAGGCGAAGATGTAAGAAGAATAAGGAAAGAAAATCCAAATATACCAGTTGTAACCTATGTTAATACTTCAGCTGAAGTAAAGGCCGAATCAGACATATGCTGCACATCTTCAAATGCTCTGGAAATAGTTAATTCCTTTGATTCTAAGGAAATAATTTTTCTTCCAGACGAGTATTTAGCAATGAATGTTGCAAAAGAAACAAAAAAGAAAATCATAATGTGGAAAGGGCGTTGCGAAGTCCATGAAGAGTTTACTCCAGAAGAAATTATTGAATTTAGAGAAAATGAGCCAGGTGTAAAAATTATCGCTCATCCAGAATGTTCGCCAGATGTCTTAGCAGAATCTGATTTTTCAGGATCGACATCTGCAATGATAAAGTGGGTTAAAGATAATCAGCCTAAGAAGGTCCTAATGGTAACTGAATGCTCCATGAGTGATAATATTTCGGTTGAAAATCCAAATGTAAATTTTGTAAGACCGTGTAATCTTTGTCCTCATATGAAGACAATAAATCTTGAAAATATCCTTGAGTCTTTATGGAACAAAGAACATGAAATAATCATTGACCCTAAAATTGCAATTAAAGCAAAACAAGCTGTTAACAGAATGATTGAGCTATGATATTTAACAGTCCTCCTAAATTTTCTATAGAAAAAGTTATAAAAAATGCGCTTTATGAAGACCTAGGGCAGCAAGGAGATATAACAAGTAACTCTGTTATACCCCCAGAAAGTAAGGGCAATTTCTTTTTAGTATCAAGGGCTGAAGGCGTTATCTCTGGCATGTATGCTGCGGAGCTAACGTTTGAGATTATGGATAAAAGCTTAGAATTCGAAAGTATTATCTTTGATGGATCAAAGGTAAAAAAGGGCGATACTATCGCTGAAATCAGAGGCAATACTCAATCTATTCTTTCAGGAGAAAGAACAGCATTGAACTTCTTGAGTCACTTATCTGGAATAGCGAGCTCAACAAAAGAAATGGTTCAGTTAATTTCAAAAACAAATGTAAAAATTGTTTCCACTAGAAAAACAACTCCAAACCTGAGGGTGTTTGAAAAAAATGCAGTTAAAGATGGAGGGGGTGTTAATCATAGGTTTGGATTATATGATGGAATATTGATTAAAGATAACCACCTGGCAATAGCTGGATCCATAAAAGAGGCTGTCTCCAAAGCAAGACTTAATTCAGGTCATATGGTAAATGTGGAGATTGAGGTTGATAACCTCTCGCAATACAAGGATGCTTTAGAAACTAGTGCGGATGCAATCCTCCTAGATAATTTTTCTTTAGAGGACCTGAAAACGGCAGTGAGTATTAAAAAAAATAATGTGACACTTGAGGCTTCAGGAAAAATAACTAAAGATAGTATTTCTGCTATTGCAGAAACAGGTGTCGATTTAATTTCATCAGGTTGGTTAACTCATTCTTCACCAGCTCTAGATATTGGATTAGATTTTAAATAGGAAAAAATGACTGAATTGAAAACAATTTTTATTACTGGAGCTGCGGGTGGAATGGGTAGCTCCACAGCAAAGCTTTTTAAAGAAAAAGGCTGGTTTATTGGGTGCTATGATATTAACAAAGGGAATCTAGAGAATCTAGAGAAAGAACTCGGCAATAATAATATTGTTTATGGGCAGTTGGATGTTACAGACAAAGGTCAATTTGAAGAATGCTTAAATAGTTTTTCACTAAAAACAAAAAATAAACTAGATATTTTATTTAATAACGCAGGAATTACTGAGGGTGGTTTTTTTGAAGAAATACCTTATCAAAATCATATAAATATAATAAATATTAATATTATTGGTGTAATTAATGGCATATACAGCGCATCAAAACTGCTAAAAAATACACCAAATTCATTATGTATTTCGACATCTTCTAGCTCAGGTATTATGGGTATGGAAATGATAGCCACTTACTCAGCTACTAAACACGCGGTAAAAGGTTTAACTGAATCACTATCGGCTGAGTTTTCAAGATTTGATACCAGGGTCTCGGACATACTTCCTGGGGTAATAGATACTCCAATGATAAGCAATGAAATAAAATCCAACCTCCCTAAGGATGGTATATGGAGGCTAATATCATCTAGTGAAATAGCAAATACCGTCTGGGAATCATATCATAGCAATAAGATTCATTGGTACGTTCCCAGAGAATTAGAGGCTTTAGAGAAGCAGGTAGCGGAAAGTCCTGAAAAAACTATGGAAAAATTAAAAAAATCAGGCCCTTTAAGCTCTGATAGTTAGAGAATATAATTTAATCTTTTAACAAATCTTGAGTCTCGGAAATAAAATTAACAATATTATCGTAATTAATAGGGTTTATTTCTTCACACCACTTTAGAATCTTTAATAATGGATTGGGTAATTCAGGTATTATAGTTGGTGTATACCCATTAAAAACTTCTCCTGTGGCTCCATTTATCGTAATAATATCTCCTTCAGCATAAAACATACCCCCACAATGGAATCTCCTATTATCAGAATCAATCCTTATATCTCTAGCGCCCGTAACACATGTTTTATTTAATCCCCTTGCTACAACTGCAGCATGACTAGTCATGCCTCCCTGACAGGTAAGAACGCCAGAGGAAGAGTGCATGGCCTTTACATCATTTGCACTTGTCTCCTTCAATACTAAAATTGCATCTTCGTCATTACCCATAAATTTTTTTAATGTTAAGTAATCAAAAACAACCTTACCAGAAGACACTCCTGATGATGCCGGAAGTCCTTTTGTTATAATTTCATTTCTATGGTTAGGATCAATAATGGGTATTAATAATTTTTCAATTTTATCTGTCTTTAGTGATAAAATGGCGTCTTTTTTTGATATCAGGTTTTCCTTGACCATATCAACAGCAATAATGATAGAGGCTTTAATATTTGCTTCCGCCCTCCGTGACTGAAGTATCCATAATTTTTCAGATTCAATTGTAAATTCTATATCCTGAATACAAGAAAAATAATTTTCTAGCTTTTGAGAGATATTTTCTAACTGCTCATAGCAAGCTGGAAACATTTCCTCTAGGGAATAAAGGGTTGATGGGGAGTTAACTTTATCAACGGTGTTCACTACCCAAGGAGTCTTGAATCCAGAGACAATATCCTCCCCCTGTGATCTTATTATATACTCACCTTTTAACTTTCTTTTACCATTTTCGGGATTTCTAGAGAAAATAACTCCAGTAGAGCTCTTTTCATCTAAATTTCCGAAAACCATCCTCTGTATATTAACTGCAGTACCAATATGTTCAGGAATATCGTTTATTTTTCTATAATCAATAGCTCTTTCGTTAAACCATGAATTCATAACGGCTTTTATACTTAGCCATAACTGCTCATTAACATCCTGTGGAAAGGGAAATCCTTTTCTGTCCTCAATTAAATTTAAGTATTGAATACAAATTTCTTTAATATCGTCAATTTTTAAGTCTTTTTCAAACTGGAGGCCGGCGCCTAATAAATAACTGTCTAAAATTTCATCAAAATAAAAATGCTCGATTTTATAAACAACATGAGAAAACATATGAAGAAACCGACGCCAAGTATCCCAAGCAAATAAACCTCTTCCCTCTTTTTCAAAAAACTCTAATGTGCTCGTATTGAATCCAACATTTAATATAGTATCTAACATCCCCGGCATAGAGTATTCAGAACCAGATCGAACAGAAAGTAATAAAGGATTTGATGGGGATCCAAAATTTGCATTACTGGATTTTTCAACCACCTTTATATACTCATCAAGTTCCTTTTTAAAATCGCTGGGAAAGGAATCGTGTTTTTGATAATATTGATTCAGCTCTGTTGTAATGGTAAAGCCCTGAGGGACGGGTAAGTTTAAATTTGTCATTAAATTTAAACTAATACCCTTATTACCTATCAATTTAGATGGATTATCTAAATCTTTAATATCTCTATCAAAACTATAAATCCATTTACTCATTGGGTACCACTTTTATAAAAGACTTTTTTGAAAATAATTACCTACGTCTGAAATACTTATCCTTTCTTGCTCCATAGTATCTCTGTCTCTAATTGTTACAGTATTATCCTCGATACTTTGGAAATCTACAGTAATGCATATTGGCGTTCCTATTTCATCATGTCTTCTATAACTTTTTCCTATATTCCCAGAATTATCAAGCAGAACCCTTCCTAATTTAAGGCTTTGCAATGATTTTTTAAGATCTGAAGCTCTGGAAACCAACTCCTTATTGTTTCTCTTTAGAGGGATAACGGCTGCCTTTATGGGCGATAGATGCGGCTTTAAAGAAAGAACAGTTCTTTCTTTTCCATTTTCTAACTGCTCTACCCTATAAGCCTCATTCAAGACAGCCAACACACCTCGGTCAACTCCTGCAGAAGGCTCAATTACATAAGGCACCGTCCAAGCATTTGTAATTTTATTTTGAATAGCAAGCTTTGTCACAGAATCATTATTCTCTTTTACATTTGCTTTAATATTAAAATCTTTTTGATGTCTCGTGTGAGACCCAATATCAAAATCAGTTCGGTTTGCAATTCCTTCAAGTTCCTCAACACCGTGAGGAAATCTATACATAATATCGACTGTCTTTTTGGAATAATGTGAGAGATCTTTTTTTTGGACATCAATTAGCTCTATATTTTCTTTTTTAATACCTTGCTTTTTCCACCAATCAACTCTGTTTTCTACCCATCGATCGTGCCACTCTTCATCATCACCAGGTTCAACAAAAAACTCTAACTCCATTTGCTCAAACTCTCTTACTCGAAAAATAAAATTTCGTGGAGTTATCTCATTTCTAAAAGCCTTGCCAATCTGGGCTATCCCGAAAGGTAATGCTCTTGAGGTTGAATCAACTACATTCTTAAAATTAGTAAAAATCTGCTGTGCTGTTTCTGGTCTCAGATAAGCAAAACTTGAGCCGTCATCCACAGGGCCAACATTAGTTTTAAACATCAAATTAAAAGGTCTTGGGTCAGTAAGGTTAGTAGAGCTACATGAAGGACATTTATTATCTTCAATATGATCTGATCTCCACCTTGATTTACAGTCCCGACAATCAACTAAGGGATCTGTGAATGTTTCTTCATGTCCAGAATATTTAAGGACATTTGGATGTGTTAGAATAGAAGAATCCAACCCCTCCACATCATCCCGTTCATAGACCATTGAGCTCCACCAGGAGTCTTTGAGATTATTCTTAAGTTCAACGCCAAGAGGTCCATAGTCATACAGACCTTGAAGGCCTCCATACAGTTCATTTGTTTGGTAAATAAACCCTCTTCTTTTACAAAGAGAAACCAAGTCTTCCATGCTAGATGCGGTCAAATAAACCTCCGATTTTTAAATATTTAAATTTAAATAAGAATTCTTTTTTATAATAATTTTATCTTAAAAAATAGTATAAACCGCTAACACTCCAAAACATCTCCATTTCTGAGTATATTCTCAACTCTTTTAGTTGTCTGGCCCTTGCTATCATTCAAAATTAAACCATCATTAAATTGAATCGATTTATTAGAATCTCTTATTCCGCTAACGATAACTCTTGTAGCAGACTTATTTTTTTTTGGAAAGATAGGGGTAACTTGAATACCGCCCATCTTTCTATCAAAAAGATAAAGTAATTCAGGTAAATTATTAATGTGGTTAATGAAGGTAATTTTTCCTCCTGACTTTGAAAAAGTTAATGCACGCCTAACCCAAGTATCTAATGTTTTTTTACTTCCAATATTAGCAGCTTTTTTATTTTCATTATCGGGTACACTTGATGAGTTTTCAGTGAAATAAGGTGGGTTTGCGAAAACATGATCAAAACTTTGACTTTTAATTTTTTTTATTTTCTTAATATTCCCTTCAATATCAAAATCCAATACCTTAATTATCTTTTCATAATGATTTAACGAAATACTTTGATTCGAGATTTCTATCATATTATTATTATTTTCTAACCCAATTATTTTTATCCCCTTTACCCTGTGAGCCAAGCACAAAGAAACAACACCCGAACCAATACCTAGCTCTAAACAGCTATCACCTTCTTTTGCATTAATGGATGATGCTAATATTACAGCATCGTGGCCAGCCCTATACCCACCTTTAAGTTGATAAACCTTTAACTCACCATTTAAAAATCCGTCTAATGTTTTTTTAATAATCATAAACTACCAACATTAAGAATATTAATATTTCAAACTTATTTTGCCTACAGACTACCTGATTAATCTATGATAATAATTTTATCAAGATTTGATTAAGGTAAGCACTATGAAAAAAATAAGTAAAGTAGATCTATCTATAAAAGAATTAGTTGATTTAATTCAAGAGGATTTTCTAAAAACAAATAATTTAATTATAGATCAAATCAGTAGCGAGGTTGACAGGATACCGGAATTATCTAAACACATAATAAATCTTGGTGGAAAAAGATTAAGGCCAATACTGACTATTGCTTGCGCAAAAATGTTAGGTATCAAAAATAACGACCATATTACTCTTGCTGCGGCCGTAGAGTTATTACACACAGCAACCCTTCTTCACGATGATGTTGTTGATGAGAGTGATTTTAGACGTGGGAAGAAAACTTCCCATATTTTATGGGATAATAAATCTAGTATTCTAGTAGGTGATTATTTATTGGGAAAGGCTTTTCAGTTAATGGTGAAAACAGGCTCATTGGAGTGTCTAAAAATATTATCGAACGCTGCGGCTGTAATTGCAGAAGGAGAAGTTCTTCAGTTGGTTGCTATAAACAATATTGATATCAAAGAAAGTGATTATATGAAAATAATAGAGGCAAAAACAGCTGCCCTTTTTTCAAGTGCATGTGAGGTTGGCGGTATTGCATCCAGCTCTTCAGGTGAAACAAGAAAGTCTCTTTTTTCTTTTGGAAAAAATCTAGGAACAGCCTTCCAATTAACCGACGATGCATTGGATTATTCAGGCTCGTCAGATAGGCTGGGTAAAAATATTGGGGATGATTTTTATGATGGAAAGATTACTTTACCTGTAATTATTGCATATAGAGAAGGCGAAGAAGAACAAAGGAATTTTTGGGTCGATAGTTTTAACAAGGCAGAAAGAAATCCTGAGGATCTGGATAAAGCAAATCATCTTATTAATCAGAATGAAGCTATTGAAAAAACTTTAAACCTAGCTAACAACTATGGAAAAAAAGCAAAAAGAGATTTATCAAAATTTCCAGACACACCAATTAAAACTGGTTTAATTAACCTTGTGGACTTTTCATCAATTAGAGATCATTGAGTAGGGCTTTTTTTATCATCCAATTAGGGTATTTTTTTGCAATTTTTTCCTTTGCCCTATCAATACTGCTTTCATGGAATAAGCCGAAACAGGCAGATCCGGATCCGCTCATTCTTGAAAAAAAAGATTTATTTAAATTTAATGCACAAATAATATCTCCAAGAACAGGATAGGCCTCAAAAGCAAATTCCTGCAAATCATTTACTAAGCCGCTCATTATGCCTTCATTATCTTCACTAGAATAAGATTCTATTGATTCCTTTATTTTATTTATATTGAGATCTTTTCTTCTGGATATCTTTGTTAGATTAAAAATCTCTTTAGTGGGTATCTCTACATTAGGATAAATAACTAGCATGTGATATTTAGTCTTAAAATCTAAATTTATTAACTTTTCTCCTCGCCCGTAAGCAATCAAAGGCTTAGACAATATACAGGCTGGGATATCAGAGCCCAAACTCTTACCGAAGTCACACATGCCTTTTTTAGACATGCCAAGGTTAAGAAATTTATTCATTAAGCGTATTGTAGCGGCTGCATCAGATGATCCGCCTCCTAAGCCAGCCCCAATAGGTATATTTTTTTCCAATACAAGGTCAACTTTGGGGAGTTCCTTTAAGCAAAACTCTTCTTTTATTTTATAGATAACCTTCAAAACAAGATCATCGGTTGGATTAATACCAGCAGTTGAATTTACTTTATATGAAAAACAATCAGAATTTTTTAAATTTAATTTATCTGAAAAGTCAGAAAAACAGATAAAACTAGCTAAATCATGAAACCCATCTATCTTTCTACCGCTTAAACTTAAAGAAAGATTGATTTTTGCCTTGGCTACCTCAGTGAGTATCATGATTATTAACGATCTTTACATTCCGCCATATAGAGGTCCTTCACCCCCTTGCGGGGCAACCCAATTAATATTTTGTGAAGGATCTTTAATATCGCATGTTTTACAATGAACACAATTCTGGGCATTAATTTGAAGGCAAGGATCATTTGAACCCTCCAGCTTAATAATCTCATAAACTCCTGCGGGACAATAACGTTGAGCAGGCTCGGCGTATTCTGGTAAATTAAAGGAAATAGGTATTGAAGAGTCTTTTAATGTTAAATGAGATGGCTGATTCTCCTCATGGTTTGTATTTGATAGAAAAACTGAAGATAGTTTATCAAATGAAAACTCTCCATCCGGTTTAGGATATTCAATTTCATTGCACTCCGAGGCTTTTCTTAATGTTTGGTGATCAGCTTTCCCGTGCCGTAATGTGAACGGCAGACCAATGCTTAATGCATTCATCCACAAATCAATACCACTCAAAACAGTGCCAAGAAAAATACCAAACCTAGATAAAATAGGTTTAAAGTTCCTTACTTGTTTAAGCTCCTTTGAAACACGGCTATTATCATAGCAATCTTGATACTTATCTAATTCGGTAGAATGATCATCTAAAGAAAAATTATCAAATATAGCTTTTCCGGCTAGCATTCCTGTTGCCATAGCATTATGACTTCCCTTGATCTTCGCATTGTTGACAAACCCAGCCGAACAGCCAATTAGAGCCCCCCCAGGGAATGTAAGCTTTGGAACCGACTGATATCCTCCAGATGCTATCGCTCTTGCTCCGTAGGCTATTCTTTTTCCTCCAGTTAGCAATTTCTTCATTGATGGGTGGGTTTTAAAGGTTTGAAATTCATCGAAAGGCGAAACATAGGGATTAGTGTAGCTTAAATGCACCACATAACCAACTGAAACAAGGTTTTCATCAAAATGGTAGACAAAAGAACCGCCAGTTGTTCCATCAGATAACGGCCACCCAAAAGAATGTTCAACCAATCCTGCATTATGCTTTTCTTTAGGTATTTCCCATAACTCCTTTATACCAAGACCAAATTTTTGGTGATCCTTGTCTTTCGAGAGATCAAAATGATTGATAATAAATTTTGATAGTGATCCTCTGGCTCCCTCAGCAAAAAGAGTATACTTTGCATGAAGCTCCATCCCTGGTTCCCAGGAATCTTTTGCCTTAAAATCTTTTGAAACTCCCATATCCCCCGTGGCAACACCTTTTACCCTTCCACTGTCATCAAATAAAACTTCCGCCGCACTAAAACCTGGATAAATCTCGACACCGAAATTTTCAGCTACCTCGCCCATCCACTTACAGACATTGGATAAACTGACAACATAGTTACCGTGGTTTTTCATCATTGGTGGCATCAAAAAAGCAGGGATAGGAAGAGACCAGGTTTTTCCTAAAAAAGAAAATTTATCCTTAGAGACTTTTGTTTTAATTGGAGATTCTAAATCTTTCCAATCAGGGATTAACTCATTAATAGCAACTGGATCGATAACGGCACCAGACAGGATATGCGCACCAATCTCACTAGCTTTTTCCAAGACGCAGACCGAAACTTCTTTATTATTTTCCTGAGAAAGCTTTTTGATTTGAATAGCAGCAGCCAAACCCGCAGGCCCTCCTCCAACTATAACAACATCATACTCCATTGATTCTCTTGCAGAGGAATCTAAAACCTGACCTTGCCTAGCATTAACTTCATTAATAGGTAAATTTTCCATGTATTAACCTCTAACATACTTTAATATTCAAATAAAACTGATATAATCACAAATACTATGAATTCTATTTTTCTCAAAGAATCTTATAAGGGATTCATTTAAAAAATGAAACTTACTATGCATAAACTTTTAGATGATCTCAAATGGCAAATTGAAGCAGGTGTTGATAATGCTATAAGTGAAGAAATTAATAAGAAGTTAGATAAAAAAGTAATTTCAGATAATCAATATAATAATAATGAAGAAATAGTATCATTACCAGGTAAGCCCGAGGAAAGCAGTTTTCCAAAAAAGGGTTTAGAAAAAATCCATACACTAGAAGACCTCGAGCGTTTTATAAACAGTAGTGATTTTAATGATTTTAAGAAAATAGCAAAAAATACAATTTTTTTTGATGGAAACAGTAAATCAAAAATTATGGTTATCTGTAATGTTCCCGATTCCAATGAAGATAATCTAGGTCAGTCTCTTGTGGCTGAAAAAGGTGATTTATTTGATAATATAATATCTTCAATAGGCTTATCAAGACAATCATTTTACATAACATCAATTATACCATGGAAAATCGCTGGGAACAGAGACCTTTCTGAGAATGAAAAAATAATACTAATGCCTGTAATAAAAAAACATATTGAAATTATAAAACCAAAGATAATAATACTGCTAGGCTCAGATTCTTTAAAATACTTACTCAATCTAAGCGATGGAATTATAAAGAAAAGAGGTGAATGGCTCGACTACAGTCAAGAAGATTTATCGATTCCGTGCTTTCCAATTTTAGATCCAGAATTTTTACTAAGAAGGCCAGAATACAAAAGAGAAACATGGAGTGACATAATTATTCTTGAAAAAAAAATTAAGGAACTAGGTTAAATGACAAAAGATAAAATAATAGAATTTAAAAAGCTTAATATTTGTATTTTAACTATTTCAAGCTCAAGAGATCTTAGTAATGATAGGTCGGGGGATTTATTAGAGGAGAGGGTTCTTTCATTCGGCCATAAGTTATTTGCAAGAAAGGTGGTTAAAGACAATAAAATTTTAATTCAAGAAACTGTAACTGATTGGTCTAAGAATAAAGGGGTAGATGTAATAATAACATCCGGAGGAACAGGATTAACTGAAACAGATGTAACCCCAGAATCACTGGAAGAAATTTTTGAAAAAACTATTTCTGGATTCTCAATAATCTTTCACAAAGTCTCATATGATAAAATCAAAACATCCACTATTCAATCAAGGGCTACAGCCGGAATATTGCTGCAAACCTTTATATTTGCACTACCTGGATCGCCTAATGCTGTAAGGGATGGATGGGACGAAATTCTTATACATCAATTGGATAGTCGGCACAAACCTTGTAATTTTGTTGATATACTTCCCCGACTTAAGGAAGTGTAGCTATATTCAAAGTTTGCTTTTTAATTCCTCAATACTTTTATCTATAATATCAGATGATATTTGATCGTTAATATTTTCTCGGAGGTACTCTTTGGCTATTAAAACAGATAGGTCGGTTGCTTTAGACCTAACCTCTCTAATGGCCTCATCGCGTGCTTGGGTAATTTTCAAATCAGCTTGCTTTTGTTTTCTAATCACTTCTTCTTCTAAAAGTTTTTTTGAATTTTCAGATAGCAATAACGCTTGCTCCGAGGCTCTTTTTAAAATCTCTTGAACCTCTGTGTCACATTTTTCAAGCTTTCTTTTCTCTTTAGCTAGCAAAGACTGAGCTTCTTCATGAAGCTTTCTAGCCTCGTCCAATTCCTTTTTAATTTGCAGAGATCTCTCATCTAGTGAATTTAATATAGATCTTGGTAGCCCAATCCAGATAACAAATCCCACAAAGAGAAAAAAAGAAACCGCTACAAAAAAAGTCGCATCAAACATTGAGTTTATCCTTAGATAATATCTTTAGAGAATTTACTTAAATCTTTCTTTTCAACTTTTCTTACAAAAAGATTGTTTAATAATTCTTCTGCAATATCCTCTGCAACTAGAGAGATATCTTTTAGCGCCAGAGCCTTGCTATCATTTATTTTATTTTCAGAGTTTAATATTTCTTTAGAAACCTTTCCTTCAAATTCTTTTCTTTTTAAAGTAATAAGTTCTAAATTTTTCTTACGCTCACTCATTATATTTTTTTGAGATTGCAATTTTGCAGCCTCTAGCTTTACCCTTAGATCATCAACAACTTTTTCAGCTTCGAGAGAAAGAGATTTAGCTTCGTCCAAATCGTCTGCAATAGTGTCATTTCTTTCTTCAATCACATCAGATATCCTAGGTAAAGCCACCTTAGATAAAACCAAATAAAGAAAAGATAAACTAGCAAACAACCAAAAAAGTTGTGGAATAAATGTTGTAAAATCTAGTTGAGGCATTAACTCTACTTAACCCTAAACAACAAATAAAAGAATTAAGGCGACTAGTAGCCCAAAAAGTCCAGTAGCCTCTGCTAAAGCAAATCCAAGAAGTAAATTAGGAAACTGTGCTTGTGCAGCACTTGGATTTCTTAACGCTCCCTGAAGGTAACTACTAAAAATTAGACCAATACCAATACCGGCACCAGCTAAGGCCAAACACGCTATTCCGGCACCTATATATTTTGCTGCTTCTGCTTCCATTTTACTCTCCTCAATTAAATTAGTTAGTTAGTGTTTATAATAAAACCTAATGCATATGCAATGAATCATTTAAATAAATACATGTTAAAATTGTAAAAACATAGGCCTGTAAAAAAGCAATTAATATCTCGAGACCAGTAAATGCAACCATTACACCCAGTGGTAGCCAGCCACCAATGAGACCCATTGAGATTACAAATCCAGAAAAAACTTTTAGCATAGTATGACCAGCCATCATATTGGCAAATAGCCTAACTGAAAGGCTTATTGGCCTAGTAAAGTATGAGATAACCTCAATTACGACTAAAAGAGGCAGCATAAATACTGGAACCCCTTTGGGTGCAAAATAACCAAAAAAACCTATACCATGCTTTACGAAACCAACAATAGTTACTAACAAAAATATTAAAAAGGCTAATGCAAATGTTACCGCTATATGACTTGTTACAGTAAAGCTATATGGCATCATGCCAAGCATATTCAAGAAAAGAACAAACATAAATATAGTAAAAATAAATGGAAAATATTTTTTCCCCTCTTCGCCTACATTTTGACGAACCATATTTGAGACAAACTCATAGGAAAGCTCAACAAGTGATTGCATTCTTGATGGAACCATTGCCTGCTTTCTAACAAAAAAAATAGAGAAGAAACTAACCAAAGCAACGGCAATTACCATGAACAAAGATGCGTTGGTAAATGATATATCGAAGCCAGCTACATTAATATCAATATACCTAACAATTTCAAATTGATGCATGGGGTCTGCTGGAAAAGAACCGGCGCTGTGATGACCATCTAAGTTTTCAGTTGAAGCCATTTATAAACCCTTGTGATTAAGACTCGATATTCATATTCTTAGCAGTGTTAATAACATTAATAATCCCTGCTGCAATACCTAAAATAAAAAAAATCATAAGAAACCACGGGTCGGTTCCCAACCATTTATCTAAAGACCAACCCATAATACCGCCAACCACAATACCTGATACAAGTTCTGTACTTAATCTAAGTGCCAAACCTAATGATTTTCCTCGTTTTTCAATATTTTCAGAGGTCCTGATTAGACTTTCTTTTGATTTTATTTCATCAACTCGATCAATCACATCAGAAGAGCTTCTTTGTAATTTATTCTTTTTACTTTCTGATTCTATCTTTTTGGAACTCAAAATAATCACCTACAATAATTAACATTTTGCATATTTTACGCTAACTTACGAAATTTTTCAGCAGTATTTAAATCAACCGAAACAATTTGACTGACACCTTTTTCCTGCATAGTTATTCCAAATAACCTGTCCATTCTTGACATTGTTAAAGCGTGATGAGTTATAATTAAGAATTTAGTATTAACGTTCTCTGACATCTCATCGATTAAATCGCAGAATCTTTCAACATTTGCATCATCCAAGGGCGCATCTACCTCATCAAGAACACAAATTGGTGATGGATTTGTCAAAAATACAGCAAATATTAATGCTGTGGCAGTAAGGGCTTTTTCTCCACCGGAGAGGGAGTCCATTGATTTTAATTTTTTACCTGGAGGTTGAGCTAGCATTTCTAAACCGGCTTCAAGAGGATCATCGGAATCAACAAAAATTAACTCAGCTTCACCTCCTCCAAAAAGCTTCTTGAAAACCTCTTGAAACTTTAAATTTACCTGATCAAAAGCAAGCTTCATGCGCGCTCTACTTTCTTGATTGAGACCATTAATACCTTTTTTAAGTTCTGTAATTGCTTTATCTAAATCCTCTCTTTCAGATTTTGCTTCATCAAACCGTGTTTGGGTATCCTCCATCTCGTCTTCTGCCCTTAAATTAACGCTTCCTAATAATTCTCGCTCACCTTTAAAGCGTTCATAAATCTCCTCAGCAGCGCTTTCACTTGGGCGCGGATTATCTTCAGAAAAATCAACAAGCTTAATTAGCTCTTCTTGCTTAAGACTAAGATCTTTAGAGATACGACCTTCAATCTCATTCTTTTTATCATCATTGTTTTGAGTTAGAATCTCCAACCTCCCCTCTAACTCCCTTGACTGAGCTTCTTTTTCTGATGCATTTCTTTCCTTACCTCTAATATTTTTTAATTTCACTTCCAACCTAACCAATTCATCATCGGAATTAAATTTCAAAACCCTCGATTCCTCAATTAATGTTTGAAGTGAGTTTCTTTTCTCTTCTATTTCAGCAGGAAGGTTTGAGTTTTTTGATCTTTCCTCACTTAAATTAACCAAGCGCTCGTTAAGCTCTAATATTTGCTTTTCAGTTTGTGGAATTTTTTTATCAAGATCTTCTTTTTTATTAATTTCCGTATTAACCCTATCAAGATTAATTTTAAGTTTTGTAATTTTATCTTGAATCTCATCACTCTCATTCCTAACTTCATTGATGGTATTAAATTTTTTTTCAAATATACCAATTGACTCATCAATGCCTTCGAGTTGTTTTAAATTTTCCAAGCTACTTTTATTAAAATTTGATAACTTTGAATTAAGATTAGATAATTCTTGCTTTGATGATAAGATCTTTTTATCTAAATCATCGCGCTTGCTAACGTCAGTTTGAATTCTATCAAGCTCGATTTTATAATTTGTAATTTCATTTTGAAATTCTATACTCTTTTCTTTAATTTTATCAACACTCTCAAAATCTTCCTCGAATTTCTCAATCGAAACAATGAGCTCCTCAAGTTTATTTTTTTGTTGAAGTCGCTCGGATGCTGATTTAGATGATGTAGACGCAACAACTAATCCATCCCACCTCCATAGATCACCCTCCTTTGATACAAGTCGTTGGCCCCGCCTTAGTTTTAAGATTAACCTTGGACCGTCTTCTTGGCTTATAACGCCAGTTTGTTCTATCCGTCTGTTGATGGCACTTGGACCACTGACATATTTTGATAATGCCTCGGATTCGTACGGAAGAGCTGATTCACCAACAAGACTATCTAATGATTTCCAGTGAATGGGCTTCGTTTCATCTGTGGAATAATAAAGCTCATCACCCAGAAGGGCATCTAAAGCATTCTCATAACCTGACACAACATTTAGATTGTCGATCAATGCATTTTCTACCCTCAGACTCGAGCCTATAATTTTACTTAAGGTATCCTTTTGAGAATAAATACCGACCATTTTATCAATAAGGTTATTGCTATCTTGCAAGTCAATTAACTTTAAGGACATCGCCTTATTTATCGATCCTTGCCTATTGTTGATAGAGTCCTTTTCATCACTAACATTAAAGGATCTAGTTAATTCACCAAAAAGGACGGTCTCTCTTTTAATTTGAGATAGGATTGATTCCCTTAAATCATTATCCGAATTTATAATTTTCTTAATATTATCTCTTTTAGAGTAAATATTAATAAATTCATTTACCAAGGCATTATTCTTAACTAAATTTTCTGTATTCCTATCTATTTCTTTTTCTACATCTTGTTTTTTCTTAAAGCTAGCATCATTATCACCCTGATTAATAAGTAAATCTTTCAAGTCTTTTAAAATTTCACCCTCTCTTGCTAACTGAGAGGATGTAGAATTAATAAACTCATCTAATTCAACAGTTCTATTCTTTTGCCTAAGAAATTCTTTATCCAAACCTTCCATTTCTATTACAAGACGCTGTAGCTTCGCAGAATTTGCAACTGCCTTTTCCTGCAATGGTTTTAAGCCAGCCTGTGATGCAATTTCTTCAGAACTAATAGATGATAAATCCCTTACAGCTTTCTGGTGATTAATGACCGCTTCACTATATGCCTTCTTTGAATCCTCTAATTCCTTATCGATTATTTGATATTTTACAGCAAAAACTATGGCTTGGGACTTTCTAATATCTTCAGAAAGAGCTTTATATCTACTTGCCTCTCTTGCTTGCTTTTTAAGTGACCGTACCTGGGAAGACATCTCTTTTAAAATATCGTCAAGACGATCAAGATTAGCTTGCGCCGCCTTTAATCTTAATTCAGCCTCATGGCGCCTAACGTGGAAACCTGAAATACCAGCCGCTTCTTCTAAAATTCTTCTTCTTTGCTCGGGTTTCTGACTAATTAATTCGTCAATTTGTCCTTGTCTAACCAAGGAAGGTGATCGAGCCCCCGTAGACACATCAGCGAAAAGCATCTGAACATCCCGTGCTCTTATATCCTTTCCATTAATTCTATATGCGGAACCTGACTCTCTTTCCACCCTTCTTGTTACCTCTATGGTTTCTTCATTGTTATATTCTTTTGGGGCATTTCTTTCTCTATTATCGAGAACCAAAGAAACTTCTGCAAAATTTCTTTCAGGCCTATTTTCTGTTCCAGCAAAGATAACGTCATCCATGCTATTTGTTCGCATTGATTTATAGGATGTTTCTCCCATAGCCCATCTAAGGGCTTCTACAAGATTAGATTTACCACACCCGTTTGGTCCAACGACTCCTGTTAATCCTTCACCAATACTGATCTCGACAGGGTCAACAAATGATTTAAAATTTGAGATACGTAATTTTTTAAAATCCACTTTTTCCTCCTTATTTTATCTCAGCTAATATTTCCTCATACTTTAGAGAAGAAATTTTCTTTCCATTAACAAAAACAGAGGGTGTTCCGAGAATTCCGAAGTTATTGGTTGCTAAACTCATATTTTTTTCTATTAATTTAATTAATTCTTGATTACCTAAACACTCCTCAACTTCAGGAGCTGATAATCCAAAATTCTTAGCTATAGACAGTAATCCTTGATAGCCATTTGCCATCCATCGAACCTGCGTCTTGAGCAACACATCGATAACATCAAAATACCTATCTTCGTTTACACAATTTGCTATTAACGTACCGGCCATTGCAAATTGATCTAGGGGGAAATCTCTAAATATATATTTTACTTTTCCTGTGCTGACTAAATCAGACTTTATATATGGAAATACCTCGTTATGAAAATCTGCACAATGCGGACAGGTCATAGATGCATACTCAATAATCGTATTGCTTGGACTTCCATTGCTTAACACATGGTCTCCATCTAAATTCCTTGAAACACCATAAGATGAAACCAAGCCCAATGAACCGTCTAAGTTATTTGAAGATACATTGTTGTTTATACTGGAAATAAACATCACTACAATTACTAAAATTGCCGCAATAAATGCTAATAAAAAAATATTTTTTCTTTTCATATTAAAAATTCCTAACTGAGTCGTTTATTTATTATAGTTCATTTTTCTTTTTAAGAACTGAATTTTCTAATTTAAAAAGAGCCTTCTCAAGGGGAGTTTTATTTTCCAAGTTATCAAAGAAAAAAGTTTCTTTTAAAGAAGAATTTTTATCATTAGTATTTAGGGTCGATTCTTTTTTTATATTATTATCTTTTATTTCAATGGGAAGATTCTGAAATTTAATTCTATTTATGGCAATAAAGCCATAATAAAAATTTACTTTCTCTATTATTTCTGACTTTGAATACTCCAATTCTAACGCAACACCTCCGTCACAAGCTACGGTTAGCACTCCTCCGGTTTTTTGAATACTTAATTTGATAGGTATTGAATTTTTTGAAAATCCACTACCTGCTATTGTTTCCCAGTTTTCTATTATATGATTTTGAGCAAACCCTTGTTTATTATAAAAAGGTTTTGTAATTTTAGAAACAAACCACCCAAGCTGGGTTGGGGTTTTTGGATGTATACTATTTTTTTTCAATTTTATATTTATCTCATAAATAAGGATTCTAATGAATTACAGTAATTTCTCAAAAAATGTACTTACTTGGTATAGCCTAAATAGACGAGATCTTCCATGGAGATATCAGGATAATTTAAAAAAGGATCCATATAAAACCTGGGTATCGGAGATTATGCTCCAGCAAACCACTGTAACTGCTGTTATTCCGTATTATAATAAGTTTTTAGTTAGATGGCCAAATGTAAAGAAACTATCAGAATCCCCTTTAGAGGACATTTTAGATTTTTGGTCAGGACTTGGTTATTACAATAGAGCAAAAAACCTTCACTTAAGCTCTAAGATTATAAATACTGAGTATAATGGATTCTTTCCTGAGGGGGAAGAAGAAATTAGAAAACTACCGGGGGTTGGGGAGTATACATCTGCTGCTATCAGAGCAATAGCATTTGATAAAAATGATACTGCAGTCGATAGTAATATAGAAAGAATTATAGCAAGGGTTTTTTGCTTAAAAGATCCTATTGTTAAAATAAAAAAAGATATCAAAAAGTATGCTAAAAAATTAACCCCTAAAAAAAATAATGGTGACTATATTCAAGCCTTGATGGATATAGGCTCATCAATTTGTTTACCAAAAAACCCTTTGTGTAACTCTTGCCCTGTAATAAAATTCTGTCAGGCAAAAAAGGATTCCTGTACGGAAACTATTCCACAGAAAATAAAGAAAAAAAATAAACCGATACGCAAGGGTTCAGTTTACTGGATAGTGTCCTCTGATGAAAAAGTATTATTAAAAAGGCGTAAAAATAAAGGCCTGCTTCCTGGAATGCTAGAGTTTCCATCCTACGGGTGGTCAGATTGTATCAATGAAGAGATTGATGAAAAAATACTTTCTATAAAAAATTTAAAAAAAAGGAAAGGAGTTGTTTCTCATCAATTCTCACATTTTAAATTATTATTAACAGTATATGAAAAAAAAGAATTCAATATAAACGATATAAATGGTATTTGGATTGATAAAGAAGATTTAAATAATTTAGGCTTACCTACTTTAATGAAAAAAGTTTTTAATCACGTTAATAATTAATACTATTGGGCATATTGATGAAAGAAAATCAAAAATTACTAGCTGAAGAGGCCTTAGAAAAATCACTATCTAAAGGAGCTGATTCGGCAGATATAGTTATTGCTAGAAACTTTTCCAAAAATATTGGATGCAGACTCGGTAAATTAGAAGAGGTTGAGCAATCAGAAACCCAAATTCTAGGATTAAGAACATTTATTGGACATAGAAGTGCCATTATTTCAACCAGCAACCTCTCAAAGGAATCTGTAGACGAGTCAATTGAAAGAGTTATTGAAATGACAAAATTAGCACCCGAAGATTCCTTTGTATCGTTGGTTAAGAGTACAGCTGAGGATATTCAAGATCTTGATTTATACGATGATTATGATCTCAGCCCAAATCAATTAAAGGACTTGGCCCTTGAGGCTGAGAATGAGTCACTTAAATCAAAAAAAATAACAAACTCAAATGGAGCATCTTCATCTCAAAGTAAAACATCCATTTATTTAGCAACTACAAGTGGTTTTTCAAGTGGGTACAAGAAAAGTAATTTTTCTGTTTCTTGTTCAGTTATTGCTGGAAATACAAAAGATATGCAAACTGATTATGACTATGATTCTAAGATTCACTTTAAAGATCTTAAGGATAGCTCCGCCTTAGGTCAAAAAGCTGCAGAGAATGCAATCGCAAAATGTAACCCAAGGAAGATTAAAACGTGTGTGTCCGATATTGTTTTTGACCCAAAAGTTTCTAGAACTATTCTTTCTCATTTTTCATCTCTCATTAACGGATCATCAGTCGCTAGAGGCTCAAGTTTTTTGTGTGAAAGTATGAATAAAAATATCTTTAGCGAAGAAATTAATATTATTGACGATCCTAAAATACCTAGGGGTCTAGCATCTAGACCTTTTGATGATGAGGGCTGTGATATGGAAAAAATTAATATTATTAAAAATGGTATTCTGAAATCATGGATTCTTGATTCAACAACGGCAAAACAATTAAATCTTAAATCCAATTCAAGAGCATCTAGAGGAATGTCATCACCTCCCAGCCCAAGCTCTACTAACATGTTTATAGAAAATGGATCTAAGTCAGTAGCTGAGATAATAGGAAGTATTAGCGACGGATTCTATGTGACCGATCTTATTGGTCAAGGGGTTAACTTAATTACAGGGGATTATAGCAGAGGTGCCGCTGGCTTTAAAATTAAAGATGGTAAAATTTCTTTTCCAATTAACGAAGTCACAATTGCAGGTAATTTAAAAGATATGTTCAGCAGAATGCTACCTGCTAATGACTTAGAATTTAAATACTCAATAAACTCTCCAACAATATTTATCGAAGGTATGACAATTGCCGGAATTTAAATCATCATCTGAGCACCGACAAGTAAAGGATAGCGTAATAAAGGCTGGAGTTATTGCTCTAGAATGGTTCAAAAAAGACCCAGAGTACTGGGAAAAAGATGACGGTAGTCTAATTTCAAAAGCAGATATTGAAATCAACAATCTACTCAATGAACTTCTGAAAAAACAAAACCCTAACTTTGGTTGGCTTTCTGAAGAAAACGAAGATGATAGATCGAGACTGGAAAAAGAAATTACATTTGTTGTTGATCCTCTTGATGGAACAAAAGCTTTCCTAGAAGGGAAAAAAGAGTTTTCTATATCAGTTGCATTAGTAAAAAATGGGAAACCTATTTCTGGAATAGTTTATAGCCCCTCAACAGAAGAAATGTTCGAGGCAGAAAAAGAAAAGGGCTCTTGGAAGAACAAAAAAAGAATACGGATTTCTAATTTTAAAACATTAGCTGGGTGCAAAATTTTGGCATTTAAACCAATGTTTAGTCATCCATCATGGGATGAGAAATGGCCAGAGATGGAAGTCGATAATAAAAATTCCATAGCATACAGAATGGCCTTGGTCGCATCTGGTCAATTTGATGCAATGATGGCTTTGAATTCTAAAAATGACTGGGATATTGCCGCTGGTGATCTCTTGATTACAGAATCAGGTGGTTTTGTAACTTTACATAATAAAAATCAATTACATTACAACGAGCTATCAACAAAAAAACCTTCTATTATTGGGTCCAATAAAACGATTCATAAAGAGATTATTGGTAGAGTTAAGAAATTAGAACTCTAGAAAAAAAATTTTTAGCATAGAGACTACAGAGTATATTTAGGTAATATTATTTTATGAAACACATTTTTATTATATTAAAGGTTTTTTTCATATTTTTTTTTATCAGCCCAAGTTCATTGGCTGATGAAAAAAATCATGATTACGAAAAAATTAATAGGTCAATTCACACCTTCAATGATGTGATTGATCAAAGTATTTTACGCCCCACCTCTGAGGTATATAGCATATTACCAGACTTCATTGAGCTTGGGGTTTTAAATGTTATTTCAAACTTCAATGAACCGTCAAATTTTATGAATCATATACTTCAAGGAGAAATTAAATCTGGCATCTCCTCTCTAGGAAGATTAGCGATTAACTCAACTATCGGTATTTTGGGGATCTTTGAAATAGCAGATAAGGCAGGCCTCCAAAAAATACCAAATGATTTTGGTAAAACCCTTGCGGTGTGGGGTTTAGGTGAAGGACAATATCTTGTTTTACCTTTTATAGGTCCTAGAACC